>Ga0105855_1000620_pt1 | contig 14631 bp, 18 predicted proteins | sample OrgsoiDNA_201059_FD_89680 | JGI IMG/M metagenome (GOLD analysis project Ga0105855, IMG submission 89680) | Permafrost soil microbial communities from the Arctic, to analyse light accelerated degradation of dissolved organic matter (DOM) -... | ecosystem: Environmental > Terrestrial > Soil >... | reverse complement strand
GTTACGGCTAAAAGCACTAATGCTGCCGCCGTTGCCGTGTATCATTAAAAGCGGTTTACCCTGGCCATAAACCTCGCAATACATCTCCATCCCGCGTATGCGGTAAAACCTGCCTGTGGCCTGGTTATCGCCATAGGGCGTATCATCGTGGTTACAGGCCGCTAAAAAGCCAACAAAAATAAGTACTAAATAAAATAAGCATTTATGCATACGGCTATAGGTAGATTAGCTAATTTATAAAAAATACCTGATTTGGTAAGATTTATAAAAATACCGATGGTTTAAACGACGCTTAAAATTGATGGGGCGTTCCCCCGCGGGTCGCGCTTTACGCTCATACTACTCAGGCCTTAGCCACGGGCCGGTATCCGCTGCAATCGCTAACGCAAACATCCGTAAAACAAAAAAAGCCCCGGTTAGGGGGCTCTTCATGGGTAGATGCAGGGTATTATATTGTTTTGGGGTGTTTAAGCAGCTATCCGCTTTTGCTGGCGGCCAACAACCTGGCTAAGCTTAGCCTTTAACCGTTGTTGCATTTGTATTTGCTGGGCAATGCTGGCGTGCAGGGCATCAACATGCCTGCGTTTTACCTTTTGCTTACCTACCAGCTGGTTAAAAACCTCGGTAGTGTAAACATTGTTGTGCAGTATCTGCAGGTTGGCCATGGTGGCCTCGTAGGTAGCACCGTTAAACAGGCAACCCGCATTTTGCAGTGCGTTGCCGTAGTGGCTAAACAGGTTAATTAATTCGGTATTTAAATTACGCGCATGCCTAAACTCGTTAGCGTTGTGCAGCGCCCTTAACTTGGGTGTTGATACATACTTGTTGTAGCACAGCATTAATAAAATGCCGGGTAAAGTTATAGCAGCAAGGTAGACATAAGCAGACATGATACAATGGTTTAGGTGTTACACAATCTGTTAGATATGAGCTGTATACGCCCGCATTGTAAAAATAGTTTCGTTTGTAGATTTATTTTTACAATAAAGTTAAAAACACGCTAAAAACCATCGTTTGAGGCATATTACAGCAATATTATGTAAAATAAAAAAGCCCCTTAAAAGGAGCTTTGGTTATTTATAAATATCGGTTATGCTATTGTTTTACGCAGCCACCAGGCGGTTGTAATGGCCAATAATATTGTTAAAAGTTTCTTTAACCTGCTGCTGCATTTTTATTTGCTCAACAATACCGGCCTGCAGGGCATCAATATGCCCGCGTTTGGCTTTTTGTTTGCCAACCAGTTGTTTAAAGGTATCGGTAGTATAAAACTCATCGCGCAGGGTTTGTAAGTTATTAATAGTAGCCTCTAAGGTTAACCCGCTAAAAAACCTGCCGGTGCTTTGTAGCGTATTGGCATTTAACCACAGCAAACTAATGAGTTCCGAATTTAAATTACGGGCATACCTAAACTCGTTAGCCAGGTTTAGCTTTTGCATTTTAGGCTCAAAAATGTATTTCTTATAATACATTACGTAAAATATCCCCGTAAGGGCTATAATGGCGAAGTAAACAATGTAGTCGGACATGGCACAAAATCTTTAAAATGTTTATCAATTATCACAGATGTATAGTTTTATACGGGGCAGACCGCAATAGAGTTTCCTCATATCTCGTTTTTTTTAGGTTTAAGTTAAAATAAATACAAAAACCCTCCGGCAAACTATAATTAAGCTCAAAAACTCCTGTTATACAGTCATTTACAAATTGTAACTTTTGCGTTAAATAACATTTGATAAAAAATTATATTTACAGCAGCCTTACACCAGCCCAAATACCACTAAATACTATGCTGCTCCGTATTGAAACCCTGCCCGAAAAGAAGTTAATTGGCATGAGCATGGCCATGTCGTTCACCGATATTAAAACACCGCTGCTTTGGCGCTCCTTCAGGCCACGCCTTAACGAAATAAAAAACAGCATAGGTGCCGATCTGTATTCGGCCGAGGTGTACCCGCCCGGCTATTACAATGCCTTTAACCCGGCAAACCCTTTCGCCAAATGGGCAGCTATTGAGGTTAGTGGTTTTGATAACATCCCCCAGGAGATGCAAACCCTGCTGTTTGAAGGCTTATACGCCGTATTTTTGCACAAAGGCCCGGCAAGCCAGGGCGTAAATACTTATAATTATATATTTTTAAACTGGCTGCCCACATCGGGCTATGTATTGGATGATAGACCGCACTTTGCCATAATGGGCCCAAAGTACCTTAACGAAGACCCTGCATCGGAAGAAGAGATATGGATACCGGTAAAGGCACGTTAAAGTTTTATTAAGTATCAATGCCAGATACATATATAATTTGCTCCCCCCCCTTTCAATTAACTAAAAGTTATATAAGAGCTATTGATTAGCATGCCGCATTCAATTAAAACCACATAAAATTTAATTACACGACAAGCACTATCATAACACTATAAAAAATATTTTTTTAATATTTGAATATTTTATGCAGTATATTTAACTGTTTTTTATATGATATAAAAACAAACTTGCTTCAGATTAGGATTTGCATAATACTGATCTAAAAGCAACCCCAATTTATACGTTAATTTATAAACCTATTACCCCTAATGGAAGCAAGTAACTACAACCAGTTAAAGTTTGAAAAACAAACTCAAATCAATAAGAAAAAATGGATAGGCCCCGAGCTTACAATAATTGATGCCCGTGCCCAGGTTAACGGTGGGCCGATAGCAACGCTCAAAGAAAGCCAGGTTACGCCCACTCTTGGTACTGCTCACGGGTCACATTCATAAGTTATATAACAGCTGTTATATAACTTATATTACTCTTAAAAGAGGGTAACTTTAATGCATACTTTGGTTATGGCGGGCTTTGCTATACCCAAAACTTTGGCCGGCAATTACAGCCAGGGTTATTTATTGTGTATTTTTTATTTACTATTTAACCCAAATGCTTATGGTGAAATTTTGTAGTAACAGTTAACCCTCATCACACACGGGTATACTTACGCCCGCCTTTTTTGTCGATTTTATTATCATAACTTAAACCTTATCACAATTTTATGGATCCTTATATTGGAGAAATTAAAGCTTTCCCATACAACTCGAATTTTTACCCCGACGGATGGTTGCCATGCAACGGGCAGATCTATCAGATAGCTCAATACCAGTTACTTTATGCAATGCTTGGTAACAAATATGGCGGCGATTTTAATCAACACACATTTGGAGTACCTAACTTTCAGGGATGTATACCAATAGGTGCAGGCCAGGGCCCTGGTTTACCTATTTATAACCTTAATCAACACGGCGGTATTACCCAGGTTACACTTGCAGGCAGCCAAATGCCGGCTCATCTCCACGATTTCAACGTAGCTTCGACTACTGCACCGGCTGCCGATGCGCTTACTGTACCAACTCAAGCTTCTACCTTAGGGCGGCCGTATGCCAAAGTTAACGCACAGGCAAATAGCGGCACTTATGGTGGCGATTTTTCGCCTATCGGCCTTCAGGGTAACGGAGTCCTTAACCCCGACGCGTTAGGGCCTTATCCGGGCGGGGGCGGCATGCACGAGAACCGTATGCCTTATGTTGCAATGAACTACTTTATAGCCTCCTTTGGTTATTGGCCAACGCCCAACTAATCAATAATTAAACAATAAATAGTATCAGGAACTTTTAGTTACAGAACAAATGGAACAATATTTAGGAGAAATAAGAACATTTTCATTCCAGAAAGTGCCGGTAGGCTGGGCAGCCTGCAATGGTCAATTACTCAACATTCAGCAAAACCAGGGCCTATTTAGTCTTTTGGGAAACAAATTTGGCGGCGACGGAAAAATAAATTTTGCCCTGCCAAACCTACAAGGCGCCACAGCCATTGCCGCGGGTACTTATACCGATGCCACCGGCACTTATACTTACGCCCCGGGCAATACCGGTGGACAAGAGGGTGTTACATTAACCACCGGTACAACACCGCCGCATTATCATAGTGTAAATGTATACAATATAAAAGCTGCTAAAGGGGTATTTACAACAGTACTTGCCCAGGTAACTGTCCCTACGCCAGGTAATGCAATTGTACTTTACGCGGTAAATAGCTATGTACCGCCCGCGGTAGGCCTCACCGGGCCTCCGCTATCGCCAATCCAACTAACAGCCAGTGCTGTAAGCACAACAGGCGCGGCCTTACCACACACTAATATGCAGCCCTATTTAACCATGAATATCTGCATCGCAATAACGGGTACGTATCCACCAAGGGCTAATTGATCACTTAAAAAAACAAATCATTATGGAGGCTTATTTAGGAGAAATAAAATTAATGATAGGAGGCATCGTTCCGCAAAACTGGATAGTTTGCGATGGGAGGCCGTTATCAGTACAAGACAATCAATACCTGTTTTCGCTTATCGGTACAATTTACGGTGGCAATGGGGTAAGCACTTTTGCAGTGCCCGACTTAAGGGGCCGTATCCCGGTAAACCAGGGAACAGCCAAATCGGGTACTCAATATCAAATGGCCGCTGCGGGCGGCGCCGCGACAGTGGCTATCAATGCGGCTGAAATGCCGTCACATACCCATGCCATGACGGTAAGTACCGCGGCTGCAACAACCGAAGTACCCACTAATAATTATTTAGCCGCGCCAAAGGATCAAACCACGCACGCTCAAGCCGTATCAATGTATGTGCCTACAACGGCAGCTGGTTATTCCGTTATTAAGCAAAATGTTAACATGATCGAGCCTAATATTGGTGGCCTGGATCACGACAACGTACAACCATTCCAAACCGTTAACTACATCATTTGCACCAGCGGCTATTACCCAACTTTTCCGTAAGTATAACGCTTGGTTTATTATACAAACAGGCACTTGTTTTTACAGGTGCCTGTTTTGTTTTAAAATGGTTAAAGGGTGTAACTACCGGCCGTATATCACAAACATTTCGGGGTATTGTACCGAATATTTTAGCTTGTAAGTTTTCCCGGCAACAAGGTAGCCGTTGTCATCCGGCGTTTCCTGCAAAATAACTTTGCTATTGGCCGTATATTTAAACTGTGCATAGTAATAAGTGCTCCCCTTGTTATGCGTAGTAGTAATGCCGGTAACCATCGCGGTAGTAAAAGCGGTGGGCTGGCTGGCCATGATATCTTTCTCGCGGTTTGCTTCGGCGGCCACAATTTTCAAGTTTGTAACGATGATTAAACCTACCGTAATTATTAAGCCGATAACCCTGATTAATGTTTGTTTTACCGAGGTCTTCCCGCTATAGTTCGCATACCTTCGTGTGGTATACAAACTACCGGTAATTGATGTACGCAAAACAAAAAATCCCAGAAAAAGACCACCAAATAAAACATAGCCCAGTTGATGGTATTTATAATAACAGTAGTAATACCCAAGCGATGATCCGATAATAATAGCTACCCCAATGGGTGCGGCATAACCTCTGGATAAGCCGATCAATAGTTTGCGGGGTAGGTTATTCATTTAATAGATGTAAAGGTTAGCTAATATACTTAAAATACCATCCTCGCAAAAGGTAGCCTATTTAGGATAAAGCTTAAACATTTGTGAGAACTTAATTGAAAATATAGTTGTTATTGGATCTGGATTTTTTTTAAGGTACGGCTGCAATTTAATATTTGTCCAAATACTCTTTGGGATAGTCTTTATAAAACCAACTTGGTATTGGTGCTTTCCAATAATCCATTCCGTTCTTTTTTAAAAAATCCACCAATTGCATCTTCTTTTTATACTCCGGCGAGCCGATTTCAAAACGCCATAATCTTAAATTGTCCGTTAAGTATTTATTTTCCTTTTCGGGGATAGTTTGGTATAGCACCTTTTTAAAATCGGCACCTTTTTCAATTAAATACATCACAACATCGGGACGCTGCTGAGTTGCTGCCGCATCCAATGCAAATTCGTTATAAACTGTCACTGTATTTACCTTTGCCCCTGCATTTACCAGCATCTTTACATAGTCTAAAATTCCAGTCTGAGATGCTATTATCAATGCGGTGTTTTTGCCATGTGTTTCGCGCCCTTCCTGAACGGCATTAGGATTGCCGCCGTATTGCAAAAGCAATTTTAAAAACCGCGGATCAGCCTTCGGAATGGTAATGTTCGCGGCCAAGGTTAATGGCGAATCTCCATAATATAGATCGCACATATTGGGGTCGGCACCTAACTCCAAAAGTGTTTTAACCGAAGTATAGTTTGTATGATAAACCGCCAAATGCAGCACCGATTGGCCTAAACGGGGTTCGCGGCAGCTAAGCAAACTTTTGTTTTTGCTAACTTCTTGTTTTATTTTATCGGCATCGCCATCTTCAACCGCTTTTGCCAGCTCCCAGGCAGCTGTGTTTTGAAACACCCGAAAATCGGAGCCTAATATTTGTTCTTTGTCTACAATCGTATCCCGGTTAGTGCAGCCGGTCAACAGCATAATTATCGCGATGATGTGCAATCCCATTTTTCTCATTATTGAGACGCAAAGTATCAATAAGATTTCAAATAATATAAATCTTTTCCCTCGCAAAGGGTAGCCTTGCTTACATTCCAACCTACAAAAAACTGACAACTGACAACCCGAAACTCACAACCCGAAACAACACCCTAAAACTCCTCGGTAAACAGCGTGATCTCTTTAATACCAATACCCGGAGCAGCATGACTAATGTTTAGCCTAAACACCCTTGCCGTTACCGGCGCGAAGGATTTGAGTATACCGTGGCCGATCTTCTTCCCATCAAAAACGGGTTTCCACAAGCCGCCATCCTGGTACTCCAGTTTAAACTCTTTTACAGTGGTTTTATCCTCCTGCAAAGCGGCGGCACAAATTTTATAGGCTTGCCCTAAATCAACCTGCAGCCAGGCAGTGGTATCGGCAGCGGCGGCATGCCAGGCCGTTTCGGTTAAGCCGTCAATAGCTTTGGCTGCCAGGTCGTCGCCAACCTCGCTTGATGCGCTTGCCGTTTTACCGATGGACGGTATAGTCGGCACAATAGGCTCGCCCACAAATTGTAGCGCTATTACGCTGGCAATACTATCCGGCGCAGCCAAAGGCAGCGTAAGGGTTAAACCCACATCGGTAGTTTTGTATTTAACCGGTTTGCCATCGGCCAGCAGCGTAGCCTTGGTAATTTGGTTTTTAAACGGCACGTTTAACACGCCGTTTTTGGGCCAGTTAAACACATGCAGGTACAGGGTTTGCTTTTTGCGGGTACTGCGCCCCCAGCTTAAATAACTAAACGGACCGTTAGTTGTGCCGTGTATGGCATCGCCGTTAACATCCATCCAACGGCCAATTTGCTGCAAACGCGCTATCGAAGCATCGGGTATTAAGCCCTCGCTTGTTGGGCCAACGTTAAGCAGGTAGTTGCCGCCTTTGCTGGCAATATCCACCAGGTTTTGGATGAGGGTTTTGGTACTCTTCCAGTTATGGTCGTAACTTTTATAGCCCCAGGTATCATTCATGGTCATGCAGCTTTCCCAGTTTTTACCTGGCAAACCCGTTGCCGGGATGTATTGCTCGGGCGTTTCCAAATCGCCGCCGAAGCCACCGCCTAAACGGTTGTTGTAAATAATATTGGGCTGCAGCTTTAACAGATCGTATATTTTAGCCGCGTTATCGTGGTTCATTTGCGCGGGGGTATCAAACCATAAAACCGATATCGGGCCGTATTTGGTCAATATCTCCTTCATCTGCGGTACAGCAATATTATCGATATATTTATCAAAGCTGCCCTCCTGCGCCTTATCCCAATAGCCGCCGTAAGCACCGCCGCCGGGGTGGTTCCAATCCTGATCCTGCGAGTAATACAAACCAAACTTGATACCATATTTCTGACAGGCCGCAGCCATTTCGGCAACTACATCGCGTTTAAAAGGCGTACCATCAACAATATTAAAATTGCTGGCATCGCTTTTAAACATGGCAAAACCATCGTGGTGCTTGCTCGTAATCACAATGTACCGCATACCGGCGGCTTTGGCCAAACTAACCACCGTTTCGGCGTTAAACTGTGTTGGGTTAAACTGTTTGGCATATTGCTGGTAAACAGCCATGGGTATTTTACCCTTGTTCATTATCCACTCGCCAATGCCGGGTATTTGTTTACCATCGTAAGTGCCGGCCGGTACCGAGTATATGCCCCAGTGGATAAACATACCAAAACGTGCCTCGTTCCACCATTGCATGCGCTGCTGGCGGTGTGCCTCGGTTTCGGGCATTTGTGCCAGGCTGGTTTTAACAAGCAATATCAGGAAAGCGAAAATTACAGTTAACTTCTTCATATCTGTTATATCGGGATAAAAACTTAATTGGTTCAGGGCAAAGGCAGCGCCGTTCGCGAAAGCTAATTTCGGTAATATTACTGAGGATGCAGTGATCAAGCTTGGCTAAAAAGTAAATTATTTTGTCGGGGGCGAGGGTTGTGAGTTGCGAGTTATCAGTTGTCAGTTTTATTTTAGGATTTTTTGCACTCCAACTGACAACTCACAACCGAAAACTGATAACCTATTCAGGACGTTCCCTGCGGGCCGTGCTTTTCGCTCATACTGCACAGGCCTTAGCCACAGGGCCGGTATCCGCTGCAATCACTAACGCTTTTTCAAACGGCTTTATTAGCGTCCAAACCTTACAACTTTAAAACCTTTCAACATTACAACATTCAAACCTTCCAACATTAACTCAATGCAAGTCCGGCATGGCAACAACGGTATCTTTTTTAACCACCGGCTTAACCACGTTGGCCGGATAAGCCTTTTCGGTTTTATCGCCATAGCTTAAAAACACCTGCTTGCTGCCGTTAGGCTCAATGGCAATGGTGGCAGCGCGCCCAACATCGGTTAGCGGGATACTGAGGCTATAGCTGATAACCACCCCTTTGCCCGATCGCGATACGAACAGCCGTCTGTCGATAAACAGCAGCGAGCCGTATTTTTTAAGTTCGTCATCCAGCAGGGGCAAAAAATCGGCTTTGGTAATGCGCCCGGTATAAACAGGTTCGGCGTTTTTGCTGATCAGCACATCGGTTACAAAATTTTGGGTGGCAAAGGTTTTTAAGCCAAACAGTTTGGCATATTTTTCGGGAAGGATAATACCATTATCGTAAGCGCAGTAATGCCTCAGGTGTACGGTTAAAGCGCCGCTATCGATACGCAAAACGGTATCGATGGTGGTTATTGCCCTATAGTTTTGTAAGCAGCTTTTTAAAATATCGGCAGGCGATGGGCCAGGGTCATCCTGCGTAACCGTAAGTGTTTTATCAGTACTAACTATACTATCCCGGCCGTTTTTGGATGTATCTGCCGCCGACCGGCGCCCACCCGAACTGCAGGAAAATAAAACCGCGCAAAGCAGCAGGATGAGTATATTCCGTATCATGTATGTTTAAAGATAGCTATTTATAACTTGCCAGCCACAGTTTACAACTGCCTGCGGTATATCACAAAGCCCGACCGTTCGGCAACCTTATTGTACAACAGCATGGCGGTGTGATTGGTTTCGTGGGTTTGCCAATACACCCTTGGCGAACCTGCCAGTTTAGCCAGCCGGTACACCTCGGTAATTAACGCGCGTGCCACACCTTTTCCGCGTGCATCGGGCGCCGTAAACAAATCCTGCAGATAGCAGATTGGCGTTATAGCGGTTGTGGTACGATGATAAATGTAATGCGTTAAGCCCAACAGCTGGCCATCCAATTCGGCAACGAGGGCGTTAACCGGCTCGTACGAATCAAAAAAACGCGTCCAGGTAATGTGTGTGATCTCCGGGTCGAGGGCAGTTTCGCCCGATCGGCCATAAAAAGCGTTATAGCCATCCCATAACGTTAACCATTGGTCATAATCGTAGGTGGCTACTTGTCGGATTGTTAGTTGTGATGTCATACTTTTAGTATCAAGTCGCAAGTATCAGGTATCAAGATATATCGGGCAATTGTCTTGATACGGGTTAATTTAATATTCAGTATCTGGTTATAAAGGTCTATCAAGCGGGTATTGTCTTGCTACTTGATACTAACTACTTGCTACTACTCTTTCACCTCCTCATACCCTACCAGCTCCCAAACGGCTTTTCCTTTAACCTGTTTTTTAACATAGTTAACCCGGTAAGTATTATTGGGGGCAATAGTAAACTGAAAGCTGAGTGTAGTTTCGGCTTCGCTTTTTGGAATAAACCTGGGCAACAATTGCCCGGCTATTATTGCAATATGCGGCGGAATGTCCATAAAAACTTAACTATTGGCTTTAAATACAAGCACCACAAGGCCTACCAGTATAATGCTGATGATAATAAGCACCCATTTTAAAACCCTATTAATCAATATAGTTTTGGGGTTGGGCGCTTTTGGAGCCTTGCCCTGTAACGATATCCGGCTCAGCGGGTCAAAATCTTCGGCAGTTTCGTTGTTGATATTCAGGGTATCGTCGGTAAACGGGTTGGGCACTACCGATACATGCCTGGTATGATAAACCGGTTCTTCGGTCTTTTTCTGAAAATCGAGGTGGCTTTCTTTGGCACCCATCTTTTTCATTTTCGATTTTAAACGTTGCTCGGTTACGCCTTTGGTACCTGCAAATAAAGTACTTAACGCTTTTACTGCCGGCGGCAGCGGAATATCCAAAGGAGCTTCGGGTTCGGCTTCTTGCTGCACAACCTCGGCCGGTTGCTCATAAGTTAAGCCTTTGGCCGTTATTTTGGCCTCAATTATTTTGTCATCAATTGGGTACAGGCCGTTTATAAGTTTCCAGTTTAAAAAATCGTACGATCCGCTCACTACGATCAGCTTTTCGTTCGATAGCGTATCAAGCGCCTGTTTAAAGGCCTTACGCTTATCCATCGTATTCAGCTCGCTCAAAAACGGATTTTTAATATCTATAACTGCCGTTGTAGCACCGCGTTCGCGCAAAAAATTTAAAATACCGATACGGAAAGCACGCACCATAATTAATTAATGTTTGTTTTTCAAAAGCACCTAAAGTACATAAATTTAGGCTGTATAGCTAATATTTGTTACGGGTATTTTAAATTTCAAATAATAATATTACCTTGTAGCCATGATAATTCCTAATTATTATACACCATATAGCGCCAGGCTTTGCGCCGTAAAAAACTGTTTGATTAAACCTAACCATGTGCCAACCTGGTTTAAAACTTTTATACACTAATGGGTAATAATTTTTCATATTCGCTTAAGGTTTGCATAACCAGTGCCCTCTTATCACCCGGAATAATCATAATAGTTGATACCGTATTACTTAACACACAATACAGCACCGTTTGGCAGTCGTTACAAAACGATACCCTTTTAAGCCTGGCTTTAACGATACCCATATGGCTGGCTTTTTACCTGCTAACCCGTTATGTTAACGGCAGTCCGCAATTTTATACCAGCAAAAAATTCATACTAAGTGTAACGGGGTCTTTCCTGGCATTTTCGCCGGCTATTATTGCACTTTTTTATAATATGAGCTACTTTTTAAGCTTTAATGTGATTGATTTAATGCAACCACTTATACACGCCATTGTTATTGTATTTGCCGTACTAAGCTTTAGCCTTGCACCAAATATTGAGCAAGACCATGTTTACGGCGATTATAAAGGTGGCGGCTCGGCAGGGTAAAGCACCACAAGGCCCCAATACTTCTTGTTTTTGCTATTGATGATTGGCAGTAGCACTGTCATTTAACTGCAAGTATCCAACAAAAAATAAACCTTGGGCTAAAGCGCATGTCACAGATAATAATTAAAACATAAAGCCAATTTTGGCATTTTATATAATATATATCCAGACATGAAACGCTTACAATATTTTTGCTATATTTTATTAACCACTGGTTTAATTACAGCAATTTCGATTAATTATACTACCGCTCAAGGCAAATCGCACAAACTTAAAAAGCTTACCCATAAAGCTAAGCTTACTTATAAAGATTCTATCATACTCGATGCATCGGCCAACCTGGATAAGCAGGCTATTGATTTTAAAGACAATAAAACAACCTATGCCGAGGTAGTGAAATTTACGCTTACCATTACCAACAACAGTAATGTTAAAGTACCCGACCCGATTGCCTACAAAGGCTCAAAATTTGTTAAATTATACATTAACGGGCAGCTAAAAACCCCAAAGGCTTTGTTTGATGAAAGCGAGGATGTAAGCGATACCGACAAGGTAATTGAAACCGGCCAATCGCAAACGTTTTATTGCGACTGGCTAAAATCAAACCGTACACAACTTATCCGTAAGTATGGTAAAAAGTTCACCATTCAGTTTGCCTATCTCAATAAACGGTCGCCCAAGGTACTGGTTGATGTAAGCAAGCTAAAAGCCAAAAGCTAAATTTAGGTGTTATTTATTATCGTAACCAATGGGCAAATAAACTGTAAACGTAGTGCCCTGGCCCAAAACACTGTCGACAGTTATGGTACCACCTAACTCTTCTATCTGTGTTTTTATCATAAACAGGCCCAGGCCGCGGCCTTCAACCTGGCTATCAAAACGGTTGTAAAGGCCAAACAATTTGCTGCCATACTTTTGCAGATCGATACCTTTACCATTATCAGTAAAAGTTAATACAAGCTGGCTGCCAATGGTTTGAGTGGTAACTACAATTAGTGGGGCAACATTAGGCCTGCGGTATTTTACGCTGTTTAAAATAAGGTTGTAAAAAATGCTGTGCAGATAGCTGCGCGTACCAAATATATGCGTGGTTGCAAAGTGGTGGTTTATGGTAACATTCCCCCGGGCCAGATCGGTACTGATGATACTTTTAATATTGGCCAGCAACTGGTTAAAATCAACATCTTCTTTAACCTCGCCCACACTTTGGCGTATATGCAATATCTGGTTAATATCCAAAATAACCTGTTGCAGGCTTTTGGCCGATGATAAAATAAAATCGATGTAAAGGTCTTTTTCGGCCTGGCTATCCAATTCGTTAAAGGTTTCGGCCAGGGTAATAATATTGGCAACCGGTGCATTTAAATTGTGCGATGTAATGTGCGTAAACTGCTCAAATATTTTATTGTTTTTTGATAGCTCGTCCATCATGTTTTCGCGCTCAATGGCCAGCTTTTTACGTTGGGTAATATCTTTACTCACCAAAATAAAGCCCCAGTTTTTATTTTCATTGCTTTTTACGCCTATCCATTTAACATCCATCCATCGCTCGCCATCCTGCAGGCCGTCAAAATGCATTTCGTATTGTATTTCTTCGCCGGCAAGTACTCTTTTTGTCACATCAAGCAAAATTGCATGCCGCTCTGACGGGAAATAATCCAACAGGTAATTGCCCTTTTTGAGGCTTTTTGAATACAACAGTTGCGAAAACTTTTGAGCAAGCGAGTTATACGATACTATTTTCAGCTCGGCATTGTATAGGGCGTAACCAGAGTCGGCATTATCTAAAATAGCATGCATATTTGCCTCGGCCTGCTTAACAGCCTCAGCACCGCTATCGTTCGGCCAGGCATTATCGCTGCCATAGTCAAAATTTAGGTAATTCAAATTATAGGTATTTGTAATCTGATTGAATTAGTACGAAAAGAATTTAGCTTTTAAGTTACCCTGAATCAACATAATTTAATATTAGCTAATAAACCAACCTCAATTAGAAGATAGAGTGTTTAAACGTCATAAATTTAATAAATGTTTCTAAATCAACACGCTAAAGCAGCAAATTGTTTAATTTAAAAACATTAAAATCAAGCAGTTTGATTTTGATAAAGTGACTTTGATAAGTTAATATATGCAATAAAAAAAGGGTTCCCGCTTTAGCGAAAACCCTTTTTAAAAACCAACTGACCTTGTTTACTTAGTTACTCGTTTACCGGCCTCACAACTAACAACCCTGCCCTTTTTTTCGCAGATCGGCAAAACCCGGTGCCAGGTATCTGTAATCCACCCATCTAAACACTTGCGGGGCAGCGGCTGTATCTGGCTTTATCTGCGCTGTTTTATCATTTATTATAACAGGCGGCGCAAACCTAAAATACATGTTTGCCTTTAACCGGTTTGCCAAAGCATCCTTTTTATATTTGGCGTAAAAGTCTTTGGTCATCAAATTCACCTGTATTTTAAACCCATCGTTTTTTATAGCTTTCGGCGTTAGGATGCTTGTCCATAGCATCCCCAGTTCGTACGTCTGGTAGGTGGTCAGGTCGCCGTTGTCAAAACGTTTGTTGTTGATCCAAATGCCATAAGTTTTGGGGTTATCCGCCCACTCCAATAATTGGTCGTGCGTTACTTTTTTAAGTGGCTGTGGTATGCTGCCATAGCCAAACACAATGGTAGCCTGCCGCTGCTGATCCTGGCTCATTTGCTTATAGATCTCTTCAAACCGGGCCTTATCAACCGCGCTTATCTGTTTAAACTTTTTAAAGTTAGGTTGCTTATCCATTCCATACTTAGCCTCTAAAGCCGCGTATTCTTTAACAAGCGCTGCCGGTGCACCCTCTTTAGTGTACGGGTAATCGTCAGAAAATATCACAGGATCGTGGCTCTTTTTTAATGCCTTTGCTGTATCAGCATCCGGCCGCAGCGTTTTATCAACCATCATGTTATTCATCATGATGTTGCCTACAACCATCCGCTCCACCGCCTGCGTTTTGTTGCAAAACAGCATAAAAGCAATAATTAACACCG
>Ga0105855_1000612_pt1 | contig 14787 bp, 11 predicted proteins | sample OrgsoiDNA_201059_FD_89680 | JGI IMG/M metagenome (GOLD analysis project Ga0105855, IMG submission 89680) | Permafrost soil microbial communities from the Arctic, to analyse light accelerated degradation of dissolved organic matter (DOM) -... | ecosystem: Environmental > Terrestrial > Soil >... | reverse complement strand
CACCAATGGCAGGCTATGTTGCTATTGGACTGCGTTTTGCAGTACGGCCTTGCCCACTCCGATTATCATCCTGATGAATTGCGTTATGAACTGCTGCATGATATTTACGACGCGCCAGGTATGGTAAGCAAGGATAAGCAGGCCCGGTTTGATATTATGCTAACAGACGCGGTGCTGACCATTTTAAACCATTTGCACTACGGAAAAATTAACCCTGAATTTACCGCGGCGCGCGTTGATGCCGGGCAGGGCGATATGATGATGGAAACAGTTTTAGCCAAAGCGTTAACACAAACCGATATTACACCGGTTTTATTATCCGTGCAACCAAAATCGCCGGCATATGTAAGTATGCAGCTGTGGATGCGCAAATGGAAAGGGCAGTTGGTTGATGATTGCTACACCGTACCCGAAGAAAACGTGCGCAAAGTGGCCATAAATATGGAGCGGCTGCGTTGGGCCGATATTGGTGATGGGCCTTATGTGCAGGTAAATATCCCCTCATATACTTTAAGTCTTTTCTTAAAAGACTCTACCTATCGTTTTAAAATTATCACCGGGGCATGGACAACACCTACACCATTGCTGCAAAGCAGTCTGTACTCCATAAATACAGTATCGCGTACGGAATTGTCCGATCAATTGCGTACGATGGAATTGCTTCCTAATACAATGGCTAAACACACAGGCCCTGCTAAATCGTTATTGGTGTTCCTGTTTTCCAGTCGATATAAGATAGATTTGATAGAAATGCCCGAGCCCTCGTTGTTTAAAAACACCCAGCGCGCGCTTAGCCATGGTAATATCGGCATAGAAGACGCCCGACAATTGGCCGATTTGTTGCTAGCCGCGCAGGGCGACGGCAACCGCCTAACCCAATTACACCAGGCGGTGGCTTCGGGAAAAAGCCATGCGTTTTCGTTAAAAAATCCGATCCCTTTTAAGGTCACCTATATCACCTGCCTGATAAAGGACGGTCAGCTGGTTACCTATAATGATGTTTACCAGTTGGATGGAAAGTTAGAGCAGGCAGTGTACCATAATCCACCTCCTGCTTTGGCAGGACGGTAAGCAAAGTACAAAGCGGCTTTTTAGGGTATTATAAAAACGCTTACGACCTCCAATTATTAAATATAGCTTGCTATCTTTAATAATTCTTAGCGTTGATACCTATGAAAGCAGGAGCCCTTAAAATTGCCGCCATCTACACGCTTGCAGGAATCCTCTGGATCGCTTTAAGTGACCGCGTATTGCTTGCCATGCAAAAACATTTCGACCTGGGTGTTGTATTGTTTTTAAGTAGCGTGAAGGGTATTTGCTATGTATTGATCACAGGGCTGATGCTTTACGAATTGATACGGCTTTATACGAAGAGGTTGGCGGCAAGCGAAGAACAATTCCGCAGTTATTTTGAGGATCACCCTAACCCGCAGTGGATAGTTAACCGCAGGACGATGTTATTCATCGCGGTAAACAACGCTGCAATTAGTGTCTACGGTTTCAGCCGCGAAGAATTCCTGGCAATGAGCGCATTGGATATTCGGCCAAAAGAGGACGTCAAGGATACAATAATGGTATTCCGAAGCCTTAAACCGGGGTTAAATGATATTGGCGTTTGGCGGCATATGAAAAAGGATGGTACGCTGATCAATGTAAATGTGACCGCACAAGCGCTGGCTAAGGGGCATACGGAAAACGTAAGGGTTGGCGCCGTTATAGTGCCCAATCAGGCTTAGTTTTGTTCAAAACGGCCGGTCATCCGGTCAATCCGTATCTTATATACCACAATCTCTACAGAAGCGCCAATATCACTGTCGCGTTCGGCTATGCCATGGGATGGATGGTCGCTGGGGTTATTGGCAAATGGCATGATGCGGTGTATCAACGCCTGCATTACGCGTTCCTTTTCCTGTATATCGCTAATCTCCTCAAATTCTCCCCAGGCCAGTACACTTTTCCATCTAAACACATTTTGAATATTGTCCACCCCGAAACATACCTTTGGGTTACGCCGCATCATTTCTATCTTTTTCCCTTTCCGGGTGTGGCTGTAGATATAAGGCGCTCTGTAAACATAGTTAACAGGAACAATGTACGTTTCACCGTCTGCATAGCAGGCAATGCGCCCGGTTACCTGCTGTTTAAGCAAGTCCTCCATTTGAGAATCTGTAAGTGAGCCTAACATAACAGTATTTTTATATGCATGGTTTACCATCCAAAAATAACGTCGATATTTTACCAAACCCATGATATTACCGCTATTAAAATATGATGTTGATCATTCACAAAGGTCGCTAACACAAAATAGTCCTACTTTAAAGGCGTTGATCAGCGTTTCCTGATCATCAATAACCCGATAGATATTCGCGGTCGGCAGATTTAGCCATGCCTTAACCAAAATGATTGAAACTACCTGTTAAACGTTAGGATGTGAACGCTAATCAGACCAATTTTTTAATCTTTTTGACCAATTTTTGAACCAATGTAACATTTCTTTTACTTAGGTTTGCGCGTCGTGCAATCGATTGGCAGGCCTCACTAAGGGCTTGCCAGCAAACCAATTATTAACATAGCCGGTAAAACCAACTTCCGGTGCAACTAAATTCTAAGAGTTATGAGAAAAATTTTCCTTTTTTTCAGGCCACTATTTATGTGGCATTTCATGAATTCACAATCGCAACACAGGTTGAACTACGACACTGCGGCGCCATTGTTATTCGATGTCAATCCATCGCGGCAAAACAACAAACCGGTTATGCGTTTTTTTCTCATGAGCTTCGTTTTTGTTTTGACCTTAACCTCGCAGATATTTGCGCAACAGGCCACTAAAACAGTAAGTGGGACGATTCGTGACGATGCCGGACAAACCTTGCCGGGCGTTAGTGTAAGCGTTAAAGGCACAACAACCGGAACCGTTGCCGATGTGTCAGGTCATTATACCATAAAAGTTAGTGCAGATGCCACGCTGGTGTTTTCTTTTATAGGCTACACTGCCGTTGAAGAGAAAGTTGGTAATCGTACAAATATTGATGTGACATTAAAAGAAAGTCAAAAGAACCTGGACGAAGTAGTAGTTATCGGTTATGGAACTGTTAGAAGAGGGGATTTGACCGGTGCTGTGTCTTCGGTTAGCGGAAAAGATATTGCGGCCGTACCGGTTACAAACGTAGCGCAGGCTATGCAGGGTAAATTACCAGGCGTGAATATTACCTCACAGGATGGCCGCCCCGGCGGAAATATCAATATACGCGTCCGCGGCGGAACTTCTATATCTCAAAGTAACCAGGCTTTGGTGCTTATTGACGGCGTTCCGGGCAATTTAAATGATATTCCCGGAGACCAGGTGGAAAGTGTCGACGTGTTAAAAAGATGCTTCTTCTGCAGCTATATACGGGTCGCGCGGTGCAAATGGTGTAGTGCTTGTTACCACAAAATCAGGCAAGGCCGGTAAAACTTCGGTTAGTTATAGCGGCTATGCTAAAATTAATACGCCGGCCAAATACTTACAAGCCTTAGACCCTTACGATTATTTGCAATACGTATGGGCTAATGCTGCAGCTAACGGACCGACGTATCAAACGCCCTTTGAGCAGTTATATGGCCTGGGTGCAAATGCCGGCACTAATGCAGGTGGTATTGAAAGTTACCGTAACCTGCCAACGTATGATAACCAAAAGCTGGCCTATAAACAATCAACATCATGGAACCACTCCCTAACTATATCAGGGGGAACTGATAAAACAAAAGTATTATTTTCTGCTACTTACAGTGACGACGAGGGGATGAAAATAAAATCATATCAGCGGCGCGCAACTGCAGCCTTTAAGTTAGACCAAAAACTGTATGACAATGTTACGTTTGATGTAAATCTCCGTTACGCTAACACTCCTACACTTGGTGATGAATCAACTTCCAGTGGCGGCGGATCAATACTTTCGTCCGCTTACCAATTCAGGCCTATTGCAACCAATAATATCTTAGGTAATTTGGGTGCATTAACAGCGAGCAATAACATCTCTCAATTTGGTAAAAACGTTTTGTGGGATAATTACAACCCTGTAAACCGTATCAACGATTACGACCCGCTTACACTTTCTCAAAATTTTGTGGGTATAGCCTCACTAAACTGGGAAATTATAAAAGGGTTAACCTATCATACCGATTTTAGCGGTAACGGCACCTGGGGGCAGCGTAAATACTGGTCGGGCGCGGTTTACAATGCAGGTTATACTGATGACGTAACCGGCAATATATTGTTTGCGGGTAACGCTGATTACCGTAAAAATGATAGCTGGGGTATGCGCTGGGCAAATACGTTTAGCTATCAGTATAATATCAATAAAGACAACAAATTGAACCTGTTAGCAGGTACGGAATTTTTTGACTCGGGCGGTACGGGTATTTCGGTGCAATCCACTAAATTTCCTTCAAATTTTACCGAAGCAACCGCTTTTGCACAGATCTCGAACGGTACAACAACGCTTTCTTCCAGCGTAAATACGCCCGATCGCCTTAATTCCTACTTCGGCCGTTTAATTTATAGCTTTGAAGATAAATTTTTATTGACCGGAACATTCCGTGCGGATGCTTCTTCAAGGTTTACAGCAGCTAACCGCTGGGGATATTTTCCGGGTGGCGCCTTTGCCTGGAGAATATCGCAGGAAGATTTCATGAAAAAAGTAAGCTGGGTAGACGATCTGAAACTGCGGGTATCTTTTGGTGAAGTTGGTAATAATAATATCCCTTCAGGGGTAACTACACAATCCTGGGGAACTGTAACAGATCCGCGCAGCCAATATGAAAGTAATCACGCGCTTTTACCTGCGTATCAGCTAAGCACACCTTCTGTGTTGTCTAATCCAAATTTAAAATGGGAAACTACCATTACACGCAACATAGGTACCGATTTTACTTTGTTTAAAGAAAAATTGTCGGGTACGATTGAAGTATACCGGAATACTACTAAGGACCTATTGCTTCAAACAGCAATCCCGGGCATAACCGGCTTTACTTCCACCTATGCAAATATTGGGCAATTAAGTAACAACGGTGTAGAGTTATCACTTTTAGGAAGGGTGTTCAAGACTGCAGACTGGAGAGTAACCGTAGGGGGCAACATTAACTTCAATAAAAACAATATAGATAAGCTTGCTGATAACGTAACCGGTTTATATGGATCGGGTTGGAATGGCTCGGCAACCTATCCTGCATCCGATTACCAATTGGTAGTAGGGCGCCCTGTGGGCCAGGTGCGTGGTTTGATTTATACCGGTTTTTATACCCCCGACGATTTTAACTACGCCAATGGTTTATATACATTAAAACCCGGTGTTCCGGATGTCAGCACAGCTGTTGCCGGTGTAGTGCATGGCCTTACAACCGGTACCGATCGGCCTGCCAACCAAAATGCTTACCCGGGGATGGCTAAGTATCAAGATCTAAACAACGATGGTAAGATCGATGATAGTGACCTTTCCATCATCGGAAATACTACCCCTAAATTTACAGGTGGTTTTAATATCAATGTTGCGTATAAGAATATCGACCTGGGGCTAAACTTTAACTATAGCTACGGTAACGATATTTATAATGCTAATAAATTGTTGTCATTGTATGGCCCTAAAGAAGCTGGTGTTTATCAAAACAAATTGGATATCATGAACAATGCTTACAAAATTTATAATGTTGTTAATGGTCAACTGGTTAGGCTAAAAACGCCTGATGATTTTAACACGACTAATGCCAATGCTACTTTGCCATTGTCATACAGCGAAACTGGTGTTACATCAACCCTGGGTATCGAAAAAGGTTCGTTCCTGCGCCTAAATACGCTCACTTTAGGATATACTGTACCTAAATCTGCATTATCAAAGGTTCATATAAACAACCTTCGTGTATACGGCAGCGTATATAATGTACTTACCATTACCGGTTATAAAGGGCTAGATCCGGAAGTTGGTGTTAACGATAACGCAAATGGCTCGATTTATCCTACCACAGGGTTTGACTATGGGTCTTATCCGCGTGCACGGTCATTTGTTATGGGCGTAAACCTTAATTTTTAACATTTTAAATACAAAAAAATGAAAAAGTATATAAAATATTTACTCGGCTTAGCCTTGTGTCTGTCTTTTACCGAGTGTAAAAAAAGCTTTTTAGATGTGACGTCTCCATCAAGCGTGGACGATAATTTCGTTACAACAACAACAACCGAAACTTTCAAATCACTCTCGTGGTGTTATGCCAATTACAGGCAAAACTGTATTATGGGTGTTTACCGGTGGAATGACCCGGTTGGGTCAGACGCGGAATACTATCCGGAGGATGGCTCAACCAATAACCTGAACGCCATTGGCCGTTCAGACCAGTTAAGTGTTGATATCGTTGCACAAGGATTTAACGGTCTTTATCAAACACTGGCTCTTGCCGACAGATTAGCTACGGATATTGCCGCCAAACCAGCTTATTTGGCCGACGTAGCCGGCGGTAAAGCTACCGATTGGACACAACTGTACGGAGAAGCGGTAACCATGAAAGCCTTTTGTTATTTTCAATTGGTGCAACATTTTGGCGATGTGCCTTATGGCTACGAAAATACAGGTGCCGATAATTATGTATTAAGCTCGCGCTTTGATATTTATGACAAACTGATTAGCTCTCTTCAGAAAGTAGAGCCATTGATGTATCCATTAGGAACAGGCAGCATTGCTGCCGACCGCATGTCGCGTTCCTTTTGTGATGCTTTGATAGGGCAGATAGCACTTTTTGCAGGTGGATATCAAACCATACGCACAGATGTAGCAGGTTTATACGGAACGGTAGCTTTCACAACCAAAGGGAATACAGCTAATGGATGCGTATACGCCCGCCGTAACGATTATCTTACCTATTATCAAACCGCTAAGACCTGGTTTCTAAACGCTATCGCTAATAAAGGAACATGTAACCTAATTACCGCTGATACCAGGGGTGCGGGTGTTAACAACCCTTTCCAGCTTCATTTCCAAAATTTTGCAAATTTAACGTTGAGTCCTGAGTCGTTGTTTGAAATAGGAAATCTGAGCGGTGCATTAGCAGCTGTAAACAGCGAGTATCCCTATGCATTTGGCCGTCCGTCGGATGGTGGTAGCTCCAACGCTGCTCCTACCAAAGTATTTGCCGCGCTTCGTATTATACCAACCGTTTATTACGGCGAGTTTTTAAATGCCGATAAGCGTAGGGATGCCAGCGTAGCTGTTACAGCAAGCAATGGCGATGGTAACGAAAAGATGATCAGTTTTGTACCGGGCAGTAAAAGCACCGGTGGTATATCCACCAACAAATGGGATGATAACCGTATGAACCCGCCTTATGTTGCAGCGCAAAGAAACTCGGGCATAAACTGGCCAATTTTAAGGATGGCAGACGTTATTTTAATGCTGGCCGAAGTTAAAGCCGAATTAGGCGAAGCGGATGCTGTTACCTATGTTAACCAAATAAGGGAAAGGGCTTTTGGAAATGCAAAGTATGATATAGGGGCGTTAAGCGGCCAACCGTTAAAAGATGCTGTATTGGAAGAACGTAAATTGGAGTTGCTTGGCGAGGGTACACGCCGTTGGGATATGATCCGCTCGGGTACATACTCCACAAGGGCGATAGCTATACAGCAGGAAATGGCGACGACTGTAAATGATCTTACTACACTTGGTTACCACCATTTTGCTAACGGGAATGATTTCCCGGCCTATATCTACATCAAAAAAATTGCCTTGACGAATCCGTTAACTTTCGATACCCCGGCAGCTGATACCATCGTTGCCAACGGGCCAGTTTTAAATACAGCCACTTACCCGGCATGGAGGGGGCAGTACAATTACGCCACACTTCCGGCTGTAGCCAGTAAGGTAGTAGGTACTACCCACAATGTAGCCATACAAGGTTTGTTCCGCTATATTAATCCTGCCGGCCCGGAGGCTGCTTCCCTGGTTGCCGCGGGATATGTTAAAACCAATTGGGGTGTTGATCTGGTCAGTAAAGCCACCGTTTATCAAAGAAACATTCTTTCAGGCATTACATCAGCCGGTGACCCGCCGCGGATCTATTGGCCGATCCCGTCTGAAACGATCAGCAAATCGAACGGGAGAATTGTAAACGGGTACGGATTACCGAATCAATAAATAATAAATATAGCCCGTCATTTCCGGGTGACAGGTAGTGCTAATAATCAGTTAATAGGATCCTTGCCAGATAACACTGGCAAGGATTTTTTTTATGGGTAAATCTGATCTTGGATTGAGTATGTAGCGAGGAAATTAGGTGAGGATGAACGCGTTACTTTTGCCCCTTAATTATTATCAGGACCATTTAACCTAAAGTTTATTTCTTTTTCTCCGGATCCCAGCCTTTCAGCACATTGGCTATGGTGTATTCCTTTACTTCATCGTCGGTTAATTGGTGTGCCCATTTTACGCGGGTAGTTGGGGAAAAACCCGGGCCTTTATTTTTATACTCGGCATAGTAGGCTGTCGCTTCGTTGGCCACATTGGCCCAGTTATCCCAGCCATCGGGTTTTATCTCGTCGCCCAGTTCGCAGTTAATAAATACGGTTTTGGCATAAGGTCTCCACGGGCGGCCTAAAACGTACTTGGCAGTAGTGCCGGGGCTGCCCATAATTTTGCAATCCTTAAACACGTAGCCAAATTTTTCACTTTGCAGTGTGGAGGCCGCGGTAAGGGCGCCACCGGTTTTGCAAAGTATGGTGCAATTTTGAAACCAGGCGGTCGCGGCGCCGAAAATAAAATCGCCGGTGCCTTCAATATAGCAATCCTTAAAATACTGGTGGCTGCCGCCACCTTCGGTATACAAGGTATCTATGTTGCCTATAAAGCGGCAGTTTTTAAACGATGCCCAATCACCACGGGTCCAAACTGCCACAGCTTGCCCAACACGGGGGCCGGCGGAGTTTTCAAATGTCATATTCTCGGCCGAGAAGCCGTTGCCATAAACGTGTATACTCGCCGAGCCGGTGGTACCAATGTCGTTGCCGGCGCTATCTTTTTTGGCGTGATAGTCATCATAAGTTAAAACTGTGCCTACCAGGTCTTCGCCCTGGAAATGGATATTCTGCTTATTAGCAGGGATCATCAATTTTTCTTTGTAGATGCCTTTTTTGATAAAGATGGTAGTGGTTGCGTCGCTTTTATCAGGCACGGCATTAACGGCTTTTTGAAGGGTAGTAAAATCGCCGCTGCCGTCCTGTGCTACAACAATTCGTTTTTGGGCGTGCAGGGTGGCGCCCAGTATCAAACAAATTATCAGCGTTAAAACTTTTTTCATGGTGAGATTATAAATTGATTAATCAAACCTAAAAAGTAAAACCAAACAAACGGTCAAAAAATTGATTGTTTTATTCCAAAAATTAATCGTGGGCGGACCGGGACCGTTTAAGATAGCAGGAACTACTCCCGCACAAAGGCTATAGAGACAGAATCGGGGTAAATGAGTTGTAAATTGTGGTCGTCAACCTTTTCTATTACAAATTTACTATAGGGCTGGTTGCCCTCAAACGATGTGTAGATGGTATCGCCTTTCATAAAATAATCTTCAGACACCGGGGTGCCTGTATCTTCAACAAACTTGCTCGACGATATTTTTAACTTGGTGCTACCATCCTTAGCGCGCCATGCACCCTTTACCTTGCTTTTGGCAGAGTTTGAGCAGGAGCCGACGAACAGTACGACGGCACAGGCCAGGTGGATAAATATTAGCGCAAAAGTTTTCATAGCACAGGTAGATATGCAGTTGCCGTGATGAGTGACAACTGCATGTTTGATGTTTTTTTTGGCTTAAGGTTTAGCCACCAGTTGAGATTTTTTTAAATAAACACGGTGGCCCTTTTTATTTACGTAAAAATAGTGCGAGTGTTTATTAATATAAACAGTTTGTCCACCAGGAGCTACCATTCCGTCGTACTTTTTATCTACTACGGCAGCGGCGCCTTTGGCTGCAATTTCAGATGTTTTGTTGCCCACCTTAGTTGCTTCGGTAGCCGTAGCATTACCCACTTTCTTAGCGGTTTTGCCAATTTTATGGCCTAATGTCGAGTCTTTGGGGGTTTGGGCAAGTACCTGTCCGGCGGCAAATAAGGTCGCGGCAAACAAGGTGATTTTGAGAATACTTTTCATTTCAGATAAAATTTAAATTAGATATGGGATATCTAACTCAAATTCTCTGCCAAGTGTTTCATTTCAATAAATGGGGAGCGCTTTTGATATAGCACGGCGTACACCGCATCGCAAATGGGCATGTACACTTTGTATTGCTTGTTTATTTGGTACAGGCAATTTACGGCGTAATAGCCCTCGGCAACCATATTCATTTCCAACTGTGCCGATTTTACAGTATAGCCCTTTCCAATCATATTACCAAAGGTGCGGTTACGGCTAAATTGCGAATAGGCGGTCACCATCAAATCGCCCAGGTAGGCCGATTCTTTAATATCACGGGTAATGGGATGGATGGCTTCCACAAAGCGCTCCATCTCACGTATGGCGTTTGATATCAATACCGCCTGAAAATTGTCCCCATAACCCAGGCCATGGCAAATACCGCTGGCTACAGCATAAATGTTTTTTAGCACAGCACTATACTCGGTACCGTAAATATCGTCAGATACGATGGTTTTAATATAACGTGTGCTGATCAGGGAAGCAAAGCGCGCGGCCAGTTCGGTATCCTGGGACGCGATAGTCAGGTAAGATAGCTTTTCGAGTGCAACCTCCTCTGCATGGCATGGACCACTTAGCACAAGCATGTGTTCAAAAGGGATGCCGTAACGCTGATGCATAAACTCGCCGATGATCAGGTTTTCATCGGGCACAATGCCTTTTATAGCCGATACGATCTTTTTGTCTTTCAGGTCTTCCGGGGTAATGCTAACCAGCGCGTGTTTTAAAAAGGCCGCCGGTACGTTCAATAAAATAAACTCAGCCTTACTAATTAATTGTTTCAAATCAGTACCGACGTGCTGTGCAGGCACGTTAATCTCTACCGAACTTAAGTAATTAGGGTTATGCCTGAATTTGGTGATATGCTCCACAGCTTGCTCGTTACGCATCCACCAAAAAATATCCTTTGGCAAGGCGTTATCGGTCAGCATTTTGATGTTGGCAGTAGCCCAGCTACCCCCGCCAATAACAGCTATGGTGTTTTTAATCATCCTAACCCCCCGGCCCCCTAAAGGGGGAGCAAGAGCGGGCGACAAAATTAACAAAATAAAAATTAACCAACCCCCCTGCCCCCTAAAGAGAGTAGCAAAAATTGCGGATAAAAAAAGCGCCACTTGACATTGTCAAGTGGCGCTTTTTTTATCCTGTTCCCTTTCAGGGGGGTGGGGGTTACTATTTCTTCACATCGCCGCTAAACAGGGTGGCTTTGTCTACTTTCTCTACATCCATTTTATCTTTCAGCGACTTAGATATCGCCTCAAATGGCGCCGATACTACTTCGTCACCTTTTTTCAGCCCGGTTAATACCTGTATATAGCTATCATCCTGTATACCGGTGGTTACTTCAACTTGCTTCACTTTACCAGCGCTGAAAACAAATACATAGGTTTTTACAACAGGTGTTGTTGCTTTCACCTTTTTATCGTCGGTTGGTTTGGTTTTATCAATCGTAGCTGCTTTATCCTCGCCGCGGGTGGTTACCGATTGTATAGGCACAGATAACCCTGTTGTGCGGTTGGTTTGGATATCAACAGTAGACGTTAATCCCGGACGGAAAGGAGACGGATTTTTAGCTGATTTTTTTAATAGTGAACTATACGAAGCTGAATCGATACGTACTTTAACAGTGAAATTGGTTACCTGGTCGGCATTGGTGCCTACTGTGTTGGCTGAACTACCTATTTCGGTAACCACCCCGTTAAACTTGCGGCTTAAAAATGCATCTACTTCAATTTTGGCCGAGTCGCCTAATACTACGCGATTGATATCGTTCTCGTTCACATCGACGTTCACATCTAATTTGCTCAAGTCAGATATGGTCATGATCTCTGTACCAGCAAACTGGGCAGTACCCAAAACACGCTCGCCTTTTTCAACCGATAGTTTCGACACTACGCCGTCAACCGGGGCAAAAATGCTGGTTTTGGCGAGGTTATCTGATGCTTCCTTTACCGATGCGGCAGATTGTGCCAAGCCGTAAGTGGATCCCGTTACATTTTGCTTCGCGGCTTCCAAACCTGCTTTTGAACCAGCGTAGGCGGCTTTCTCTGCTTCAAACTCAGCAGCAGTAATCACCTTGTTGTCAAACAGGGTTTTGCTGCGTTTGTATTTCGACTCTTCGTTATCGAAATTAGCCTGTGCCTGTGCCAACATTTGTGTGGCGTTGCCTACACTGGCCTTTTGTGTTTGATACGATGCCTGCGCACGGTCGTACCCCGATTTTAAGATATCCGGGCGTACACGCACCAGCAACTGGCCTTTTTTAACCACGTCGCCTTCTTTAACCGGCAGCTCCACAATTTCGCCCGATACTTCCGAACTGATCTTTACCTCAACTTCGGGTTTGATCTTGCCGCTGGCCGATACGGTTTCGTTAATAACACGCTCGTCGGCTTTTTCGGTGGCTATCTGTGTTTTTTGCACTTTGCCTATAACGCCCGTCATTTTACCGATAACCAGCAGCACAATAAGGCCGCCTAAGCCGAACAATATGTATTTAGTAGTCTTTCCCATGGGATGTAATTATTTTATATTGATTATAGTGTGATTGGTTTACCCAGATAATAGTCGATCACTTTACTGCGGAATACCATTTGATAGCGCGCCTGTATCATGTCGTTTTGCGATTTATTTAAGTTAGTTAGTGACGTGTTGTAGTTTAGTGAGTTTTCCAAACCAACATCGTAACGCTGTTTAATGATATTAAAAGCATCTTTATTAGCCTCGTAAGTTTGTACCGAAGATTGATATTGCCTTTCCGACGCGCGGGCATCCAATACTGCCTGATAAATGGTTTTGGCCAATGTACGCTTAGCTATTTCGGTGCTGATCCTTGCGTTTTCGTAATTAATCTCCGCCTTTTTGACGTTAGTATGCGCGTTAAAGCGGTTGAATATCGGAATGGATAAGCTCAGCCCAATTGCTTGGGTAAAATTGTCCTTTAACTTGTTACCGAATGAGTATGGCCCGTAAATGTTTTGGTAGCTATTTGTAAGCACACTTTGGTTGGTACCATTAACATAACCAATAGGAACGATTATTGGGAGGGTGCCGATGCTTTTTTGACTCGTTACATCTGAATAATTTGACGACAAACTACCAAACATGCTTAGTGTAGGGTAAAAACCTGCCTTGGCTATTTTTATGCCTTGCGCAGTAACCGCTTGTTGCGCCTCTGCCAGTTTAACATCGGGATTGACACCTACTGCCGAAGCAACAACTTCTTCTGCGTTAAATACTGTTTTTATATCAGTTAATTTGCTGATATCAGGTTTCTCAATAGTAATCTCCGTTGTTGGGGGCATTTCCATATATTGTTTTAATACCAATATGGAAAAATCAAGTTGATTTTGGGCAGTGGTCAAATTAAGCTCGGCGGTTGATAAGCCGGCTTTGGCCTGCGAAAGATCAGCCATGGTTTGGTTACCGGCGTCCACACTTTTCTGGGTGCGATCCAACGTTAATTTGGCTATTTCAATTTGCTGTTTGGCTGCCGTTACCAGGTCTGTATTGGTTAATATGGAAAGATAGTCAACCACCACATTTAATACAAGGTCATTCTTCACTTTAGCAGTTGCCGATTTATCTGTTTCTAACTGCAATTTATTTTGGATGATCTGGTTACGCAATTGGCCGCCCTGGAATAATATGGCCTGCGCGCTTACTGATGGGTTAATTGCTACAACACTGTTTGAATATTGATAAGTGGTAACATCCAGCGCACGGCCGAAGTTATCTGAGGCCGAAACACTTCCACTCAAACCAGGCAACCTGTTGTTTTTTGATTGGGTGTAGGTAGCCGCGTCAAATAGTTCGTTATTAGCTGCTTGTTTAATCGTCAGGTTGTTTTGTAGCGTAAAGTCTACCGCCTTTTGCAGGCTGATGACTTGTTGTGCCTGGGCTGTGCAAACCGTAAGGCCAATAACCAGCGCTAAAGCTATGGCTTTTTTAATTAGGAGTAGTTTTTGTTTCATGATCTGATCTTCGGCGGTGCCGCTTTTTACGTACGCAGCCGATATGTTGTTTTATTTGGCAGCTATGCCACAATTTTACTTTAATTTGTATTTATGTACCTGGTTAAAACACCCCGGCTGCTTAAAAAGCTGTATCCCGCCCTAACCTGGCATAAAAACAGGGCTACCCGTTCCATTTTTCTCACCTTTGACGACGGGCCTATACCCATTGTTACACCGTTTGTTTTAAATATTTTAAAACAGTACGGCGCCAAAGCTACCTTTTTTTGCATTGGCGACAATGTAGATAAGCATCCGGACATATACAAACAGCTAATTGGCGACGGGCATCGTATAGGCAACCATACGTATAACCACCTGAAAGGCTGGAAAACCGATGATGCAACCTATGTAGCCAACTATTTAAAATGCGACGAGCAATTGCATACCAACCTGTTCCGCCCACCGTACGGGCGCATTAAAAACTCGCAGATTAAAAAGTTAAAGGCTGTCCATCCCGATTTACAAATCATCATGTGGGATGTGCTAAGCGGCGACTTTGATTTGAACCTGACACCGGAAGCCTGCCTGAAGAATGTGCTGAAGAATACCGGCAATGGCTCAATTGT
>Ga0105855_1000606_pt1 | contig 14897 bp, 11 predicted proteins | sample OrgsoiDNA_201059_FD_89680 | JGI IMG/M metagenome (GOLD analysis project Ga0105855, IMG submission 89680) | Permafrost soil microbial communities from the Arctic, to analyse light accelerated degradation of dissolved organic matter (DOM) -... | ecosystem: Environmental > Terrestrial > Soil >... | reverse complement strand
TCTGGTCCAGAGCTTTACCCTTCTTTTGCCGGACCTTCCTCTGTATGCCGTGCCGGTGCTGGGCAGCTCACCGCGCCGGCTGGGCAGCCTGGTGGTGGCCGATGCGGCGTGGTCACCCGATGGCGTGCAGGTAGTCTACGCCCAGGGGAATAGCCTATACCTGGCAAACGCCGACGGCACGGGTTCGCGAAAACTCGCTGTTCTTGAGGGCGTCGGATTCCGGCCGCGCTGGTCCCCGGACGGAAGGCAGATTCGATTCTCAATCCAATCGGCGTTCGGGGGGTCTTCGATTTGGGAAATCTCTACAGATGGGAGAGGACTTCACCAGCTCCTCCCCGGATGGAACTTCCCGAGCGATGAATGTTGCGGCGTGTGGACACCCGACGGAAAATACTTCTTCTTTCAGTCCGGCAAGGGCGGGACGAGGAATGTCTGGGCTATTCGGGAAGGGCCAAGCTTCCTTTACCGGGTCAACCATCAGCCCGTCCAGTTAACCACGGGGCCGGCCGCAACCCGTTCGCCGCTGGCAGGCCTCGACGGGAAAAAGCTGTTTACCACGACTTCACAGGCCCGCGGACGACTGATCCGCTATGACGCAAGGACGAGTGAATTCATTCCTTACCTGAATGGCATCTCGGCCATCGGCGTGAATTTTTCAAAGGACGGGCAATGGATAGCCTATGATCAGTTTCCGGACCTGACGCTGTGGCGGAGCAAGATCGATGGAAGCGACCGGCTGCAACTAACATTTGCGCCGATGAAAACCTTTTTGCCACGCTGGTCGCCGGACCGCAAACAGATTGTTTTTATAGGCATGACGGACCAGGGTCGGCACAACTACCTGGTTGCCGCCGATGGAACAGGGGCGCCCCAATTGATACCCGGCGTGCCTGGCGAAGCGGGGGAGACCGACCCCGACTGGTCTCCGGATGGCTACTCGCTGGTGTTCTCGGGCGCCCCGGCGTTCTTTACGCTCAAACCGAACGGCAATGCGATTCATATTTTGGACATGCGTACCCGGAAGGTGACGACGGTGCCGGCATCCGATGGACTCTTCTCAAGTCGATGGTCCCCAGACGGACGATACATTGCCGCCATGGCCAACAGCAGCCGGCGTCTGATGGTCTACGACCTGACCACTGGCATATGGTCGGACTTAGGACTAGACTTTTTTGCCGCTTTCCCACAATGGTCGCGGGACGGGAAGGCAATTTACTTCTTAGGCTACCCGAAGGGACGGGCCGCGGCCATTTTCAAGGTGCGGCTGAGCGACCACCAGATGGAACAGGTCACAAGCCTCACGCACTTGCGCCAGGCGTGGGATCTCCTGGTGGGTCCCTGGATTGGGCTGGCGCCGGATAATTCTCCCATGCTGGTTGAAGACGCCGGCGCCGAGGATATTTACGCGCTCGTTTTGAAGCTGCCATGAGATGCGAAACGATTTCGCAATGCCACTGAACCTACCGGGCCGCGCGCAAAGTACTATCCTTAAGGCTATGCTCAGCGAGACTTTGCGCGAATGCGGCGTGGTGGGCGCAGGCGGGGCCGGCTTCCCTACCTATGTCAAAGCGCAGGCTCAAGTGGAATTCGTGATCGCAAACGGCGCCGAGTGCGAGCCGCTGATTCACAAAGACGCGGAAATCATGAGGCATTTCCCCGACGGGATTCTGGCGGGCATGACGTCTATGATGAATGCCGTGGGCTCAAAGACGGGAAAGTTCGGCATCAAGACGAAGAACGCGGAAGCGCTGGAGGCGCTGAAACACAGTCTGAAGACGGACCGGATCGAGTTCGTGATGCTGGGCGATTTTTACCCCTCCGGGGATGAGTATGAACTGGTCTACACGGCCACGGGGCGGCTGATTCCGCCGGCGGGAATTCCGCTGCAGGTGGGCTGCGTGGTGAGCAACGTGGAGACGCTGTACAACGTGTATATGGCGGAACAGGGGATGCCGGTGACGGAGAAGTTTCTGTCGGTTTGCGGGGCGGTGAAGGAGCCGAAATCGTTCTGGGCGCCGGTGGGTACGCCGTTTCGCGATCTGCTGGCTTTGGCCGGCGGAACCACGGTGCGGGACTTCGGGATTTTCGTCAGCGGCATTATGATGGGCACGCTGACGTTCGATTTGGACGATGTGGTGACGAAAACGACGGGCGGGCTGATTGTTCTGCCGCGCGACCATTACCTGATGACGCGGAAAACGCGGTCGCAACAGGAGATGAACCACATCGGCAAATCGGCCTGCGACCAATGCAGCTACTGCACGGAGTTTTGCCCGCGGTACCTGCTGGGGTACGACGTGCAGCCGCACAAGGTGATGCGCAGCCTGGGCTTCACGACCACGGGCGCGGACATCTGGAACCAATGGTCGGAGCTGTGCTGCTCCTGCGGATTGTGCACGCTGTACGCGTGTCCCGAGGATCTGTATCCGAAGGAAGCGTGCGACCAGGGGAAGAGGGACCAGCGCGCGGCGGGGATCAAGTTCGTGCAGACGAATCCGGTGGAAGTGCATCCGATGAAAGAGTACCGGCGGGTGCCCCTGATGCAATTGCGGCGCCGGCTGCAAGTGGAGGAGTACGAGGGGGAAACGCCGTTTCAGAAGGTGGATTACAGGCCGGCGGTGGCGCGGATCAAGATGCGGCAGCATGCGGGGCAGCCCGCGGCGCCGGTGGTGCAGGAAGGCAAGAAAGTGAAGAAGGGGCAGGTGGTGGGCCGCATGGAGGAAGGGAAGCTGGGCGTGAACGTCCATGCGAGCATCGACGGCAACGTGCGGACGGTGACGCCGGAATACGTCGAGATTGTGGCATAGGCAGCGTGATAAATCATGGCAAAAGATTCACTTGGTTTGATTGAGCTGACGAGCATCGCATCCGGGTTTCTGGCGTGCGATTCCATGCTGAAAGCGGCGGACGTAAGCGTGGTGCTGTCGCGTTCCATCTGCTCCGGCAAGTACATGGTGATGGTGCGCGGCGACGTGGCGGCGGTGCAGGCGGCCGTGGCGGCGGGCATAAGCGGGACGCGGTTTTCGGTGATCGACTCTTTCGTGATACCGAACCTGCACGAGGCCGTGTTCCCGGCGATCAGCGGGACTACGAAAGTGGAAGCCCTGGAGGCTCTGGGAATTGTGGAATCGTTCTCGGTGGCGTCGCTGATTGAAGGCGCGGATGCGGCGGTAAAGGCCGCGAACGTGGTGCTGATCGAGATCCGGCTGGCGATGGCGTTAGGCGGGAAGGCGTTCGTCACGATGACGGGCAACGTGGCAGCGGTCCAGAGCGCGGTGGACGCGGCGGCGCAAGTGGTGGGACAGAAGGGGATGCTGGTTAATAAGGTGGTGATCCCGAGCCCGCGGCCGGAGCTGCTCAACGAGATGATTTAGCGGCACGGAGGAGTTCGGAATTTGACACTCCGAGCGGGCGTCTGTTTAAATAGGGATATCACACCTTGGTCCTCAGTAGCTCAATGGTAGAGCATTCGGCTGTTAACCGAAGGGTTGTAGGTTCGAGTCCTACCTGAGGAGCCAACACTTTAGAGCGATTCCCGTTCAGTTCAGAACCCCGACTTTAGCGACTTCTTTAGCAGACCCATTTGAAAACACGCGAGTTTGCTCTTCCGCCGCCGGCTTCTTCACCAGCAGTGCATCGACGGCCCGGCGCTTCGCCTCCATCGCTCGCTCTCGCCATCGGGAAACCACTCAAACGAGTCCAGTCGATAGCTGTCGGAACCTACCGCATTGTCATACTGACTGCCGCCAGAGCTGACTTCGAGGTGTTCCGAGTTGATCTCTACCACACAGGTGCGTCTCCCGGAATTCTTCAGTCCCGAGCGTGTGTCCGATCTCGATCCTTACGTCAAGTCCTGGCGTGAGATTTGGCAAGGCCTTCAGCGCCCCGATTGCCCGCTTCAACGCCTTCACTTCGTCAGGCGGCTTCGCTTGCCACATCTCCGAGCATTTCGGCGACTTGCGACAGGAAGAAGGTCTCATCCTCGGAAATCGAAAATCCGGCATCCTCTTCATCGCCTTCTTCAAGGTCCAGGTTAGCCGCAGCGTTGCAGACCCGTTGTTACAATTCCCTGCTGGCTTCGCGGATACCCTCGCGCTCGCGCGGGTAAAGGTTCGCCGTCATGAGCTGCTCCTGGGCTGTCGTGGTGTGTTCGATTGTCACGAGTACGGGGCCTTGGTGGCAACCAGCGTATCCAGGCGGGTCTTGCCGTTCGACCCGGGCAGGAGCTGTTGGTACGTGGCGAGTTGGAACGCGTAGCCGGGATCGATCCCAATCGGCTTCTTGCCCGACGTCTTCAGGTCGATGATGCGCCCGTCCACGTCCACCAAGTCGATGTAGCCGCGCTTGAGCTCGGCGATGTCATCGTCTTTCGCAAAGGAGGTCTCGTCTGCCGCAGCGTCCCAGGCGTCATCGTAGAATTCGGCCATGTCGTCAACCGCGGTTGCAGTGCCGGCAAGTTGGAGCCGGAACCAGCGTTCCACGGTCTTGTGAACGGCGGTCCCGCGGCAGGCGTTCCCGCCGCGCGGATCCGGTAGGACCGCGCCGTCCTCGTATAGGAAGTTCAATTGTTCCGCCCCGATCCTTTGCAACCGCCAGAGGGGCATTTCTCGAACAACACGCGCCACCTTCCTAACCAACCGGCCCGCGGGCCGCGATTCACGATCCGGATCTGAATCTCGCCTTCCGCGAGCACGCACGCTCAGCACTTACGACGCCAAGCGTCCCGAGTCTCAAGGGAAGATCGGTCACCCTGGTAATCTCAATAGGGAGAACCATGCGGCTGTTTGCCATCTTTTCCGGAAAAAGGAATGAGATCCCGCTCCGACGCTATTTGCGCATAGCCCAGCCGAAAGGTGGTAATTCATCATGGCGTTACGCCCTCACGCTTTTCGCACTCCTCTTGTCGCAGGCGTCACTGCCAACGGTGCACGGACAGAATGCCGCGCACGTCACGCTCAGCGGGCCTCAACTGCGGGTGGAAGTCCGCTCAGTCAACGGCCGCCTCGAAGAGAAATACCAGGGGAAATCGGGCGCCAAATGGATCACCATTGCCTCGGGCGCCGGCGAGACGGAAGGGCCGGTCTCCGTGCATGGTGCCGATGGTGAAGTCCTCGTCGGTACGCTGCGTGGCGTTTCGATCGAACAGGGAGCGTTGGTGGAACGGCTCTTCGCGGGGCCACACGAAATTACGCGCACCATCAAGCTCACCGACCGGCGCGACTGGGTGCATGTCGAAACGCGACTGGAGCCTCACGGCCGGGTGGAGCTACACTCTCTGGCGGATAGCTTTCGATTCGAGGGACAACCCGACTGGTCCTACTCTCCCTCGATCGGCGGCTTTAATCCTGACGCGCAGTACAAGGCGCCGTTGATCCTGACGCAAGAGCGCCAGCGGTCTTTCGGAATCGTACCTGATCTCGCGGTGCTCACTCGCGAGTTGATTCAACGATGCCCTCACTCCCTGGATCTTGACGCGTCGGCGGGGCCGCGGCTTACGGTCGGCTTCATCCCATCACGCACCTACTTCCACTCTGTATTCGTGCACGACCTCGATCGCACCTGGAGTGCCGACCAGCCCTTTGTCAATTCCTACTACCTTCTCGTGACGGCCGCCGCGCCTCCTGGCGAGGCCTTCCGTCAGGCAGTTCGACTTCACTGGGAGAAATTCGGACGCCAGGAGTTGGCCAGCGCCGCTCTTGAACAGGCCGGGACCGATACTGCCTACAAATCCCTCGGCCTCTGGGACAACTGGCGGGATCAGGTTTGGGAGAAGGAGTCGCGGGAGCAGTGGCTGGCGGTCCCTTTGAACGATGGCTCCACGGGCGGCGCCGTGCGAACCATGCGATGGGGCCGTCCCAACCCTTCCGTCTACATGTCATCGTGGTTCAACAGCATACGCACCGCGGTCGGCATGGCCCTCTACGCCAGGCGTCACAAATCGCGGGAGCTCCTCGAACTCGCGACCGGTACGATCCGGCTGGCATTGGCGGCTCCTGGACCTGACGGGGCATTCAAGTGCATCGCCGTACCCACGGACGGCGGGCCGATGTGGGCTGCGGGCGACGGCTCGGGCAGCAGCGTGAAGACGGGCTACCTCGGGTTCGACATGAGCTGGACCGCCTACTGGCTTCTGAAGTGGCGCGCAGCCGGCCTGCCTTCAAGCGATGCCATCCTGCCCCGATGCCGCAGGCTGGCCGACTTCTTTATTGCAAGGCAACTCCAAGATGGGATGATACCCACCCGATTCGACGAGTCCGGTGCAACTCAGACGGAACTGTCCCGAATGCTCATGGCGGAGACCGGTCCGGTGGCGCTATTCCTTTTCGAACTCTATTCTGCGGACCGGAATCCGCGATACCTCGATGCGGGCCTGCGAGCCCTTCACTTTATGGAGAGAGAGGTCATCCCGCAGCGCAAGTGGTACGACTACGAGACCTTTTTCAGTTGCAGCCCGCGGACGATTTCGTTCGACCAAAGGACCCAGCAGTGGCCCGCCAATAATCTGGCTTTGATCCCATCGGTAGGGGCATTTCTGCTGGCCTATCGCGCCACCGGGAAAAGTGAGTTCCTCACCGAGGGAGAGGCATTGCTCGACTATCTGCTCCTCTACCAGCAGTCCTGGACGAATCCTGCGCTGGAGAATCTTTCAGGCCCCTCGATGCTGCTCGGCGGGTTCACCACGCAGAACTCGGATGCCGAGTGGTCCGATGCGCGGCAGAGTCAGGCTGGCAACCTGCTGTTGGACTACTACCGCGCCACCGGCAAACCGGAATACCTGGAGCGCGGGGTCTCAGCTTTGCGGTCCCAGTTCCCCATCTCGCCCTCGGAGAATTGGGCGCACAGCGGATACGGGAGGAAAGCCGGCGTGAGTAGTTTTCACTGGGGGACGGGCAGCGGAATGGCCGGCATCGAACTGGAGGAGGACTACCTTCGTGATGCCGCGGTGGATATCGCCGGCGGGCGTGCGGTCGGCGTGAACGGAATCGACATCACAGAGTGCGACATTTCGGGCGAGCGGATCCATTTGACTATGACCAGCCCGTTCCTCTGGACCCGCAAACCGGTTGTCGTGTTTCGAGGAGCGGTGGCCAGCCGGCAGTATCGGGTGGTCGTGAACGGAGCGGATCTGGGCGCACACGAGGAAAAGAGCCTCGCCGCGGGAATCCAGGTTCCTGTGCCGCCGGCTGCGAAAGGCGTGGAGGCACGGTAGAATTCCACCGGTCATCCCTCGTGCACGCGGGCGGTGCGCTGCTGGAGACCGTTTGACGATCAGCAACCCCCTGGCGCCTCGACGGTGGCCGAAGTGGAAGCGCTCGTTTCAATCCGCTCCCGGCATCGATGCACCGGCCTATACTGGTGGGTTATGAAGCCTTCCACCCTCTTCTGGACCACTCTCGCCGCCTTAGCAATTTCCGCCTCCGCGCAGACCAGCCCCGCTCCGAAGAGGCCTCGAATCGTGGGCGTCGCCCACATCGCCCTGTGGACAGACAACCTCGACGCCGCCCGCACGTTCTACGGCCAGCAACTCGGCTACGAAGAGGCATTCAAGCTGGACCGGCCCGAAGGCGGTCTGGTTTTCAAGGTGAACGATCACCAGTACGTGGAGGTCTTCCCGGGTTGGAAGGGGCCGGAGCAGCTTATCCTCGCACACGTCGCCTTCGAGACCGACAACGCGCAGCAGCTTCGCGACTATCTGGCGAGCAATACCGTGAGGGTACCGGAGACTGCGGCGAAAGGCCTCGATGGGAACCTTAGCTTCATGATCAAAGACCCCGACGGTCACGACGTGGAGTTCGTCCAATACCTGCCTGGCTCGCTCCACTCGCGCAACTTCGGGAAGTTTCTACCGGCGACACGGGTGTCGGAGCGCCTCATCCACGTGGGCACGACGGTGTCTGACCGAGCGGCGTACGACCATCTCTATCGCGATATTCTCGGATTCCGTGAGTTCTGGCATGGCGGCATGACGGACGACCAAATCAGTTGGGTGGACATGCGAGTTCCCGACGGCACCGATTGGTACGAGTACATGCTGAACGTGAAGAACCCGAGCGCCCGCACCCTCGGCGTCATGAATCACATGGCTCTCGGGGTTCCGGACGTCCAGACCGGGTACCAGACGGTGCAGAGCCGAGGCCTGACCCCGGCCGAACGTCCTAAGATCGGGCGCGACGGCAAGTGGCAGTTGAATCTCTACGACGCGAACCTGACGCGGACGGAACTGATGGAGCCAAAGCCGGTCCAGAAGCCCTGCTGCTCGCCGATGATCAATTGAGCGCCTTCAAGGAGCAAGCAACGCCCGCCGCGGCGCCGGCTCGTTGAGTTCAGACCTTTATGGAAGACTACATAGTTCATTTCAAGATCAGGCACTACTATCGAGCTTCGCTGCTCGTATTGATATTGTGCAACGCATCCCAACTGCTGCACGCGCAAGCGCCCGGACCGCAGGCACCCCTTACTGTTCCGGATTGGGCGCTGCCGGGTTCCCCTACGCACAAACAGGTACCGCCACCTGCGGATTTTCACCGGCCGAGCCAGAATTTCGATACGCCGATCGGCGTGTTTGAGGGCCAGTCCGACATCGGCAGCGCGCTCGTGCCCGGCAGCGCCAGTTACGACGCCGGCACGAAGCAGTACACCATCAACTCCGCCGGCTATAACATCTGGTACCAGCGCGACGAGTTCCGATATCTCTGGAAGAAGATGTCCGGCGACGTTTCACTCGCGGCCGACGTCACGTTCCCGGACCCGAAGGGCTACGGCGACCGCAAGGCGGTCCTGGTCATTCGCCAAAACCTCGAGGACGATTCCAAGGAAGCGATGCTCGGCGAACACGGTGCCGGTATGATCCATCTGGCACAGCGTCCGGAGAGAGGCGCGAACCTCAAGGATATGCAGTATCGCTTCGGGGGGATGCTCGCCAATGTCAAGGCGAAGCGCGTGGGAATCGAAAAGCGTGGCGATTCCCTCGCGATCTTCGTCAGCCTGGAAGGCGAACCCATGCAGCAGTTGGGCCCACCCATTAACCTGCACTTCGACGGGCCTTTTTATGTGGGCATCGGTTTCTGCTCGCACTTGCCGGACCAATCCGATATTGCCGTGCTCTCCAATGTCCTTCTCGATAACTCTGCGGGTAAGGTGCGCTAGATGCGTCAACTCTTGCTGATTTGCGCGATGCCTGCTTCGGCGTTCGCGCAGGCCCGTAACCTGGGCGCATTCACCGGTTCCGACGAGGATTTACTCCGCCTCCCGACCCGAACGATTCGGGTCAAAACAGCAATTTCAAACTAAGCGGCTCGGAAAATGGCAACCCGGTCCCACACGCGAGATCCAGCATTTACGGGTCAGTACTCGGCGATCATGCTGGGCGCGACGGGGAACGTGGGCGGACGCATCGTGCAGCTTCTGATCAAGAACCCGCTGTGCAAGCAGGTAGTGGTGGTGACGCGCCGCAAGACGGACGCCTTCGCCGACCCCAAGGTCTCCGAGGTGGTTGTCAACATGGACCGACTCGAGGAGGAGGTTGCGCCGCACGCCCAGGGAGTCGACGTCGCGCTCGCCGCGTTCGGCGTCGGCAAGGGCAGCGCGAAGATGCCCGAGGACGAGGTGCGCAAGATCGAAATCGCCTACCCGCAGGCCTTTTGCCACGCCGCCAAGGCTGGAGGCGCTCGTGTGTGCGGGGTCATGACAGCAGCGGGCGCGGACCCCGAGGCCGGGACGAAGTACGCGAAGATCATCGGCGAGAAGGAGAAGGCTGTCGAGTCCGTCAAGTTCGACTTCCTCGGAGTGTACCGTCCCGCCGTCATTCTCGGCAACTCCAACACGCCGGGCGTCCTTGGCTACGTCATGCCACTGCTGCACTGGGCCATGCCGTCCAAGTACCACTCGATCCACAAGAACGACCTCGCGCGCGCGATGGTGGCGCAGTCGGAGCAGGCGTTCCTCGCGATCGCGCAGGGCAACGCTCCCAAGGAGGCGACCGTGAAGATCCTGGAGTACAAGGAGATGGAGCCCTTCTTCGTCAAGGGCGAGAGCGACGAGCCTTGAGCGGCAGCAAGCGCACCGGATCTTCACGAGATTGAGAGAAGAACACCCCGAGCATGCGTCCTGCAGTTTTTCGCGATGCGCAGCATGGGATCGGGAGACGCCTTTCACCGTGCCTACAGCTGGCGGTCCAGTAGGTTCTGCAGAACCTGAACGCGCGCCGAGCGCCTGCGGATCGCGACGTCGATCATGCCTTCGGAAATGGTCTTCTGCAGCTCGCGAATCCGCGCGCAAAGGAGTCGAAACCTCCCAAACCACCAGTCTTGGCCGTCTTGAGCACCTTGTAAGCACCTTGCTGGCCCATCGCTGCGGTGGCCAACATTGTGAAGACCACGGCCAACCCGAGGCACGTCCGTCTCATAGCGTTCTCCTTAACTTCCTATTGGGGGTCAGGTATACTCCCGCCCTGGCCGTCAGTGAGCTGCCGGATCGCGCTCGATCACCAGCAACGCGAACGATCCGGGTAGGACCGGTCCGCGGCCTCTGCCGCCGGCGGGCACCGGACCAAACTTCGCCGAGGCGACGAACAGGCGATGGTTGGTGGGGTCGAGCCCCATGTTTCGCGATCCTTGCGGCGTCTGTACGCTTTCGGTGACGTGGTACTGATTTGGAGAGTCCTGATGAACCACCGTGAGCGTGCCGTCGGCATTCGAGGCAAACGCGGAGCCGGAGGCGGCATCGAAGCCAGCCCCGTCTACGCCAGCGCCGATCGGAACCGTGGCCACGACTTTCCCGGCCTGGTAGTCGGACACAGCCATCACACCGCTGCGACATCCGCTGAACAGGCGGTGATGGGCGGTGTCGATCGCCATGGCGACCGGCTGCTTGCACGGGGCGGTGGGCCAGCGTCGTGCGACGGTCGCCGACTTCGCATCGATCTCAACCACCTCACTCGTGTCGGTGAGATTCGCATACACCTTGCCTTCGCCTGCGGACACGCCGTATTCCGGCTTGCCGCCGAGCGGGATGTTCGTTGTCAGCTTGCCCGCCGCCGGGTCGATCACCGTGGAAGAATGCGCGTCGCCGTTCAACGTGAAGACGCGGTTCGATGCGCTATCGAAGAGAATCGCGTCCGCATCTTCGGCGGCCGGGATGCGACCGAGCACTTTGAATGTTTTCAGGTCGAACATGAGTACGGACTGGTCGCTACCCGAGGTGGCGAATCCACGTCCCGCGGCTTGCGCGATGGCGGTTCCGTGCGCGCCCTGGATGCCGGTGACTTCGCCAAGCAGTTTGCCGCTGTCTTCATCGACCACCATCACGCGAGTCTGGCGCGCGATGAAAAGCCGATGATTGGGTGGGTCGGGTACGATGTAGTCCCAGCTCCCATCCCCGCCCAGCATGAAGCTGTGTGTGATGCGGTAAGACGAGGATGACTGGCCGAAGAGTGCCAGCGCAGCCAGCGTCACGACGAGTGCGATATTGCGCATGGTGACTCCTTTCGACCAAGTATATCGGAGCCGTATGCATTACGTACTGCGCTCGGCACTCGGCGCTCGGCACTCGGCACTCGGCACTCGGCAATCCGGATGATCCCGATCTATGCCCGCTGCCGGCAAGTTATTACGAGCGCTTGGGTGCATAATCGCGGAAGTGCCTGTGACCTCTGCTTGGCCGATGATCGCCACCCGCGGGTAGTCGCCCAGCGTTTACCGACGATAGCGTCACGAAACATATCGGCGAGGTCTATCCGCAAGACAAAGGATGGGGAGCGAGCGTGGAACCGCTGCGCAACGATTTCCTCCCGAAGGAGGAGATCGAGGGCCTGTCCTTCCTGATGGGTGGGGTCGCCTTCGTCCTGCTGATCGCCCGTCCCCGCCAGAGTGGCACCCTCCCCCGCCGCCACTAACAGGTCAGTTTCCTGACGCGGTGTAATATACAGCGCTCTAGGCAGTCTCTAACAGTTAGACGGCAATTGACGCCATGATCTTCCCGGAAACTGTTCTTCACGACTTGCAGTATGCATCTCGGGTGCTGATCCGCAACCCCGGAACTACCTTGGTCACGGTCCTCGCCTTAGCGCTTGGCATCGGAGTCGGCACAGCCGTGTTTACGGGTTTCAAAGCGATGGTGGCACGTTCTCTCGACGCCACGGCCCCCTCTGAGATGGTCAACCTGGCCTTAAGGCGCGATTCCAGCGCGCCCCAATCCTCTTTCAGCTATCGCGACTACGAGGCGCTTCGGGATTCGCTCAGGTGCTTCAACGGTCTGATCGCATATCGGCCCGCACAACTCATCTACTCGGAGCTGAGAGGCCAGAAGAAGCAGCGCGCGCCGCTGTCCGGGAATGCTTTGGGACGGATGGGACTCCTACAGCAGGGAGTGGGCAGCGCCGAGTTCGCCACCGTCTTCGTCGTTTCCGAGAATTACTTCAGCGTTCTCGGGGTCAGAATGCTCGAAGGGCGGAGCTTCGAATCCATGGGACCGGCCGAGCTTTCATCCACCCCACCGGTTCTCATCAGTGAGAACTACTGGCAGAAACGATTTGGCGGAGATCGGGCGGCCATCGGCAAGACGATCTACCTCAACGGTACGGCCGTGACGATATCCGGAATCACGCCACACAATTTCGCCGGCACGGGGATGGGGGCTCCCGCATTCTGGTTGCCGGCCAGCGCCGAGCCGCTGGTCCATGGCGACGGGCAATGGCTGCGGAATCGGGAGAACCAACGATACCGTCTGTTTGGGCGGCTGGCGTCTGGTGTCAGTATGATGCAGGCAGGGGCGCAGATGAGCTCCGTCGCCGAACATCTCCGTTCACTCCACGATCCCCGCTCGGAGTGGGCGAAGCCGGCAACGGTAATGGTTTGGCCCGGCTCTCCGTTTCCCCTTCCGCTGAAGGAGTACGGCGGGCTGACCCTGGCCGCGTTGCTCATCATGGCGGCGGCCGGAATGGTGCTAGTGGTCGCCTGCGCGAACGTTGGAAGTTTGCAGCTGGCCCGGTCGCGATCGAGAGAGAACGAAATGCGGACGCGGATGTCCTTGGGTGCGAGCCGGCTGCGTCTGGTGCGGCAGTTGATATCGGAAAGCGCGTTGATCGGCGCACTTGCGGGAGGCGTTGCTCTTCTGGTTACCTGGGCGATCCTGAAGGGTGCGGTGGCGATGATGACGAATGCAGTGCCCGGCGAGTACGGCGGGCTCGTGTTCGACATTACGCCCGACCTCGAGATCTTCGGTTTCGTTTCAGTCGTCTCGCTGGTTGCGGGAATGTTGTCCGGGTTCGCCCCGGCGATTGAGAGTTCGAAGTCCGGGCTCACTTTGAGCACCAGAGGCGGTACGGCGCCGGCCCGCAGCCGGCGGCTGCAGGACGCTCTGGTCGCGGCGCAGGTTGCCCTTTCGCTGGTGCTGATGATTGCCGGCGGCATGGCGATTCGAAGTTCGATCCGCTCGGTCAGCATCGATACTGGTTATGAAGGGAAGCGGGTTTTCGCCCTGAACCTTCAATTTCCCGAGACGCCCAAATACGCTGGCCCGCAAAGACGTCTCCTGATCGATGAAGTTCGTACCCGGCTGGCGGCAATGCCGGGGGTAGCGGTGGTCACCCATGCGCGCCCACCGGGGGATAGCGGCTATCGGACCGCAGCCGCCGCGCTCAATGAAGGGGCGTCCCGAACCCAAACCATTCTGCACTACGCCTACGTGGAGCCGGACTACTTCGAAACCCTTGCGATTCCCCTCGTCCATGGCCGCGGCCTTCCCGAACGGAGCGAACGTTCGGTGGTTCTCAGTGAGTCTGCCGCCGTTGCTCTTTGGCCGGGGCAAAACCCCGTGGGGCGCAGTGTCCGCCTGGGCCCGACAGATGAGCGGCCTCATCACTGGAATGAGCTTGTGGCCAACGGTCCGGCCTATCTTGTACTGGGCGTCGTCCGCGACACGCGTGCCGTGGAATTTCGCGCGACCGACTCCAAGCGCGTCTATCTGCCGATGCCCGCGGACCGGCTGGCGGATTATCCGATGCTGACACGGACGCGGTCCGACCCGGCACCGGTCATCCGCAGTCTCGATGCAGTCCTGACCTCGATCGACCCGAACATCATGGCGAATTGCTCCACGCTTGAAGAGATGCAGCGTCAGTCGGCGCCGTTCATCGTCGCCACGCTTGCCGCCCTGATTGCCTCATCAATTGGCCTGGTTGGGCTCTTCCTCGCCCTAATGGGAATCTACGGCACCGTCACATACATCGTTGTCCTGCGCACGCGTGAAGTGGGCATCCGGATGGCAATTGGCGCTCAAAAGCGCGACATCCTCAGGTTGATTCTCAGTGAAAGCGTCCGGCCTATTTTGGGTGGATTGATTGCCGGGAGTCTCCTGGCCGCGGGCGCCTCTTACCTGGCGCGCGGTCTGCTGTATGGGTTGAACGACATCGATTGGGTTTCCTTAGCCGTTGCCTCGCTGGTGTTCCTCATCATCGGGTTGCTCGCGTCCTATGCGCCGGCGCGGCGAGCCACGCGTGTCGATCCCCAAATCGCGCTCCGTTACGAATGAGTCTGGCGAGGTCACGCGTCCGACCGTTCTTTGGGGAGCTTCCGGGGAGACCCGCTATCGAATCAAGCGAGCACCTGTCCCAAAGACCAATAATGGTACTTGCTCCAGGCCCCGCCGAATCTGGTTCATAGTTGCAGCGCGGGTGGTTTGGCATACCGCCGCGGCGCCACCTTGAGAACCTCATAGCAAAGGGCGCACGCTTCGACCACGCGAAAGGAGTTGGGGATATTGCGGATGTAATCTTCGATGCGTGTATCGTTGCGAAGCAGATGGATCGGAGGGGATCATGACCCACAGCCAGAGCCACGAATTAGACACATTTCCAGATGAGAACACCCCCGGAATTTGGATAAGGCCCACTACTTCAT
>Ga0105855_1000600_pt1 | contig 15037 bp, 13 predicted proteins | sample OrgsoiDNA_201059_FD_89680 | JGI IMG/M metagenome (GOLD analysis project Ga0105855, IMG submission 89680) | Permafrost soil microbial communities from the Arctic, to analyse light accelerated degradation of dissolved organic matter (DOM) -... | ecosystem: Environmental > Terrestrial > Soil >... | reverse complement strand
CGCGACGCTGGCAACCATCTCCGACTTGCCGTTCACGTTCTTGTATATCGCGGTGATCTTCATGATCGCCGGCCCGCTTGGCTTCATTCCGCTAGCGCTGATTCCGGTGATCATCGGCGTGAGGTGCAGCAGGCGCCACCGGTGCTGACGCAATCGCCATGGGCGACAGCGCTTCTGCTTCTGGCGATCACGCAGTTGTGATTGGTGGCGGCGCGACGGGTGCGGGTGACGGCACGATCGCTATCGGCGGCAACGCTGGTGCGTCGGGCAAGGACTCGATCGCTATCGGTAACGGTGCTACGGCTCCGAATGCCAATTCGGTTGCGTTGGGTGCTGGTTCCACAACGGATCGTGACAACAGCGTTTCGGTCGGCTCTGCAGACCAACAACGTCAGATCACGAACGTGGCAGCGGGTACGCAAGGTACGGATGCAGTCAACCTGAACCAGATGAACTCGGCAGTGGGTGGTATCGCTCGTAAGGCGTACAGCGGTATTGCGGCAGCCACTGCGCTGACGATGATCCCGGACGTTGACGCGAACAAGACGTTGTCGATCGGTATTGGTGGCGGTACGTTCCAGGGCTATGCAGCAACGGCCATTGGCGGTACGGCTCGTATCACGCAGAACATCAAGGTGCGCGTGGGCGCGGGTTGGTCGGCAGCTGGTACGACGGTTGGTGCTGGTGCTTCGTACCAGTGGTAATCGCAGTCTGATCTGAGAGGAGTCCGGTTCGAAAGAGCCGGGTTTCTCGAAGGATTGGTCTTGTAACTTCTTTGTTGTAAATGTACTTGTTGTAGCTGTAGATGTACCTTGTTGTACCTTTAGCTGTACCTAAAGCGGGCTCTTCTTCGGAAGCGCTCGCTTTTTTATTGCCCCATCGAAAGTCAGCGTGCGTTAATTCCCCACGCGCCGCCTGTCCAATACACCCTTAGCCTCGGCCAGCCTTTCCGCGAACTCAGGTCCACGCGCCAACGCCACGCCGACCGCCAGAATATCGCCGATAGCCAGATGCGATACACGCGATGTCATCGGTGAAAAAATGTCCGTATCTTCATCTACGTTAGCGAACAAGCCCACGCTCGCCATGCGCGCCAACGGCGAATTCCCGTGCGTGATCGCGATGACCTTCGCCCCGCCGGCCAGCGCCGATTTCACCGCGTCCAGAATGTCGCGCGTGCGGCCCGTATTCGAAATCACCACCACGACATCGCCCGCACCCAACAACGCTGCCGACGTCGTGTACGTATGCGGATCGGAATACGCAACACTCGGCACGCCCAGCCTGAAGAACTTGTGCTGCACATCCAGCGCGGCGATGCCCGAACCACCCGCGCCATAAAACTCGATGCGCCGTGCATCGGCGAGCAGGGCAATTGCCGCAGCCACGCTATCCGACGACAAGCTATTGCGCACCTGCAGCAACGCGCCGATAGTCCTATCAAGCACTTTCGCCGCGACGCCCGCGGCGGGTTCGTCGGCACGTACGTCGCGATACACCGCCGGCGCGGGGACATCCGACGCAATGCTTTGGGCCAGCCGGATCTTGAATTCCCGAAAGCCCGAAAACCCGAGCGCCCGGCAAAATCGGGCAATGGTGGGTTGGCTCACACCGGCCCGCGTGGCGAAGTCGGTCATCGCGAGGTCGAGAACCTCGCGCGGCGCCTCCATCACGTAATCGGCAAGCTTGCGCTCGGACGGGCGCAACTGCTCACGCATTGCTTCGACTTGGGACAGCAACATCGAGAATCTCATCCTATGCTGGAAATGCGTGGACTATAGCTGATTTGCGGAAATGTACAAAAACTACAAGGCTAGACATCAGTCGCAACCCATTCAGCAGCCGTAATAGGTATCCAAAGTAAGCCATCACAGAAGACTTTCACCCAGAATTAGGGTTTTCCAGATGGAATGTATGTAGTTTTTCTACTAGAATTGCTGCTGTGGCACGGGAATGTCTCAAAAACAAAATCGCCCCGTCTCCCGCGACCAATCAACCAGGCGTCAATCGCCCGATCGCCCGCCCCGCGGCGAAGGAGTTTCGATGGTTTCCTCGCATTCGCACCTGAACAAAGTCACCCAGCGCGTGATCGAGCGCAGCAAGCCGACGCGCGCGGCCTACCTTGCACGCATCGACAACGCGCAAGGCCATTTCCCCGCCCGCGGAGCGCTGTCGTGCGCCAACCTCGCGCATGGTTTCGCAGGCCTTGAAGGCCAGGAAAAGATCTCGATCAAGGCGATTCGCGAGCCGAACATCGGCATTGTGTCGTCTTACAACGAGATGCTTTCAGCGCACGCTCCGTTCAAGAATTACCCGGACATTATCAAGCAGGCGGCGCGCGAAGCCGGCGGCGTGGCGCAATTTGCGGGCGGCGTCCCGGCCATGTGCGACGGCGTCACGCAAGGCAACGCGGGCATGGAACTCTCGCTGTTCTCACGCGAAGTTATTGCAATGAGCACGGCCGTCGCGCTGACCCACAACATGTTCGATGCCGCTTTGTGCCTCGGAATCTGCGACAAGATCGTTCCGGGCTTGCTGATTGGCGCGTTGCAATTCGGCCATTTGCCGACCATCTTCGTGCCGGCCGGTCCCATGACGAGCGGCCTCACGAACGACGACAAAGCCAAAGTCCGCCAGCAATTCGCGACCGGCGCATGCGACCGCGACGCGTTGCTCGAAGCCGAAGCCGCCGCGTATCACGGCCACGGCACCTGCACGTTCTACGGAACGGCCAATAGTAATCAGATGCTGATGGAAGTCATGGGCCTGCATCTGCCGGGCTCGGCGTTCATCCATCCGCACACGCCTTTACGCGACGCACTCACGGCGGAAGCCGCGAAACGTGTGCTCGAGCTGACCGTGGATCGTGGCCATTACACGCCGGTGGGCCACGTAGTTGATGAAAAATCGATCGTCAACGGCATCGTCGCGTTGCTGGCGACGGGCGGGTCGACCAATCACACGCTCCATTTAGTGGCGATCGCGCGTGCGGCGGGGATTGTGATCGACTGGAATGATTTCGATGAACTCTCGCAAGCCGTGCCGCTCGTCGCGCGGATCTACCCGAACGGCAAGGCCGACGTGAATCATTTCCACGCGGCGGGCGGCGTTGCTTATCTGGTCCGCGATTTGCTCGCAGCCGGTTTGCTCCACGAAGACGTAAAGACCGTCGCAGGCGAGGGCCTGAAGCATTACACCCGCGAGCCGAAACTCATCGATGGCAAGTTGCAATGGGTCGACGGCACCGAAACAAGTCACGACACAAAAGTGTTGCGCAGCCACAAGGAACCGTTCGCGCCGGATGGCGGCTTGCGCCTGATGCAGGGCAAGCTTGGCCGCGGCGTGATCAAGATCTCGGCGGTGGCAGACGCACACAGGCACGTAAAAGCGCCGGCGATTGTTTTCGAGTCGCAGGAGGACGTTCAGGCCGCGTTCGATAACGGCGAGCTCAAGCGCGATTTTGTGGCTATCGTGCGGTTCCAGGGCGCGCGGGCGAACGGGATGCCGGAGTTGCACCGGTTGACGCCGCTTCTCGGCGTGTTGCAGGATCAGGGCTTCCACGTCGCGCTGGTGACGGACGGGCGGATGTCGGGCGCATCGGGCAAGGTGCCGGCGGTCATCCACATTTCGCCGGAGGCATTGCTGCATGGTCCTATTGGCAAGGTGCGCACGGGCGACATGATTGTCATCGATGCAAATAATGGTGTGCTCGACGTCGAGATCGACGAGCACGAATGGGCTGCGCGCGAGGTCGAGCAGCCGAAGCATCAGGCTGGCAACGAGGTCGGTTTTGGGCGCGAACTGTTCGGCGTATTCCGCGCGGCGGCCATGCCGGCGGAACTGGGCGCATCGGTATTCGGTCCCATGGTCGGCGAGAACGCGTCGTGCGACATCACAGAACACGCCTCACAAACAACAGGAGTGGCAGTCAAATGAAAACGGTAAGCGAAATCGTGCGTCTGGGTCCGGTGATTCCGGTCCTCGCATTCGAGTCGGTGGAGCAGGGCGAAAACGTGTCGCGCGCGTTGCATGCGGGTGGCGTGAAAGTGCTGGAGATCACGCTGCGCACGGCGGCTGGGTTAGAGGCTATTGAACGGGCAAGTCATCTTGCTGACGATATCGTGGTCGGCGTCGGCACGATTACCAAGCCCGAGCATTGCGCTCAGGCGAAGAAAGCGGGCGCGCAATTTGGGGTATCGCCGGGATTGACGAAGGAGATTCACCAGGCCGCGCTCGATTGCGGACTTCCGCTGCTGCCGGGCGTGATGACGCCGACCGACATCATCCAGGCGATGGAATTCGGCTATGAAATCGTGAAGCTTTTCCCGGCGCAGCAGGCGGGCGGAGTATCGATGTTGCAAGCGCTCAACGGTCCGTTCCCGGGCCTCAAATTCTGTCCGACAGGCGGCATCACCGCCGAAACCGCGCCGAACTTTCTGACGCTGCCGAACGTGGTGTGCGTGGGCGGATCGTGGTTAACGCCAAAAGCGGCGCTGGCTGCGCACAACTGGGAAGAAGTCACGCGCCTCGCACGTGCAGCAAGCCTTCTGGCGCCCGTCAAAGCGTAAGCCTGGGCTTCACCTGAAGTCAGGAAACGAACAAAAGCCTTTGCGTCGCACGTGTCAAACGTGCAGCAAAGGCTTTTTCGCATTCGGGAACGCTTACTGCGCAGGTTTCGAGCGCTGCAAGTAAAATCCCATCTCAATCACTCGCCGTCTACGTGTGCGCTTGGCCGACAGCATGACCCGTTGTTCGTCGCTCAGCCGATGGCAAACGCACTCGCAGCCCAAAAAATACGCTAACAATTGAAGGAGGCGCGTCATGGAGCCAGTCCACGGCAGCATGCTGCTGGTGTACGCCGTCATTGCCATTGCTCTGCTGATTCTGCTAATCACGCGATACAAGGTTTACCCGTTTCTCGTACTGATCATTGTTTCATTGTTATTAGGTCTGGTCGTCGGCATGCCGATGGACAAGATCGTCAAGGCTTTCGAAACTGGCAATGGCAACACGCTCGGACACATTGCCATAGTCGTGGGCTTGGGCACCATGCTCGGCAAGATGATGGCCGAATCCGGCGGCGCGGAACGCATAGCGAATACGCTGATTGGCTGGTTCGGCGAGAAATACATTCACTGGGCCATGATGTGCGTGGCGATTATCGTCGGCTTGCCGGTGTTCTTTGAAGTCGGTTTCGTGCTGCTGATTCCGATTGCGTTCAACGTCGCCAAACGCACGAAGAAGTCGCTGCTGCTGATCGGCTTGCCGATGGTCGCGGGACTGTCCGTTGTCCACGGCTTGATTCCGCCACACCCCGCCGCGTTGCTCGCGGTGCAGGCGTATCACGCGGATATCGGCCGGACGATCATGTACGGTTTGATAGTCGGCATTCCGACCGCGATTGTTGCCGGTCCGCTGTTCGCGCTGCTGATCCACAAGTACATCAAGCTCCCGGAGAACAATCCGCTGGCGTCTCAATTCGTCGATACACGCAAGGAAGGTGAAACGCGCGAACTGCCGGGCTTCGGTATTACGTTGTTCACCATCCTGCTGCCGGTGATCCTGATGCTGATCGGTAGCTGGGCTGATCTGATCTCCACGCCGAAGACGCTTCCTAACGACTTGCTGCATTTCTTTGGCAATTCCGATGTCGCGTTGTTGGTCGCTGTGTTGTTCAGCTTCTGGAGCTTTGGGGCATCGCGCGGATTCGATCGTGCGCAGATCCAGAAATTCTGCGGCGATTGCCTCGCGCCAATTGCGGGGATCACGTTGATCGTGGGCGCGGGTGGCGGCTTCGGGAACGTGCTGCGCGAAAGCGGTATTTCCCAGCAACTTGTGGCTACGGCATCGGCTGCGCATTTGTCGCCGTTGCTGCTCGGCTGGTTCGTGGCTGCGCTGATCCGGCTTGCCACCGGCTCGGCGACTGTCGCCATGACGACCGCGTGCGGCATTGTTGCGCCGATCGCGGCGGCATCGAATGGTGCCGTCAGTGCGGAATTGCTGGTGCTGGCCACCGGTTGCGGCTCGCTGATTTTCTCGCACGTGAATGACGGCGGTTTCTGGCTCGTCAAGGAGTACTTCGGCATGACGGTCGGGCAGACGTTCAAGACGTGGTCGCTCTGCGAGACGATTATTTCAGTGATGGGTTTGGGACTGACTTTCGCGCTTGCGACGGTCGTGTAAGGAGATTCAAATGATATTGATCGTGATGGGTGTATCGGGCTGCGGCAAAACCACCATAGGCGAGATGCTGGCTGAACGGCTGAAATGCGATTTCGCCGATGCCGACAGTTTTCACAGTCAGGCGAACAAAGACAAGATGCACAAAGGCATTCCGCTGACTGACGATGACCGTTGGCCGTGGCTGAAGGCCATTCGTGCGTCGATTGTTGAGAAGCAGGCTGATAGCACGACGCATGTTTATGCATGTTCGGCGCTCAAGCGCGTGTACAGGGACATTCTCCGCGAAGGCGACAAGGACGTGACCTTCGTCTATTTGAAGGGAACGCCGGAGTTGTTGCAGGAACGGATCAAGACGCGCAAAGGCCATTTCTTCGATCCCGCATTGTTGCAAAGCCAGCTTGATACATTGGAACCGCCCGGACTTGATGAAGCAATCGAAGTGGATATTGCCTTGTCGCCGGAGCAGATTGTCGACAAGGTATTAAAGGATGTGAAGGATCGCTAGGTTTTATAGTCAAACTTTAAACATTCAAACGCTGATCGCCTGGCGTCAAAAAAAACAAGCCGGTTTAGCGCAACGCTGAACCGGCTTTTTGTTTTCCAATACTGAACGGTTTGGCTCGAAACACTGGCGCGTGAAAATCATCTATCGTCTGATCGCTGGTCAGTCCTTCTCTAAGCCCCGATGCGGTTCTTGATTATTAACCGATCCAGATATTTTTAGCTCCGTAAGGCCCCTAAGCACAGGTTAGTCAGCAACGACGCCGCTCAATGCTCGCAAGCATTGCATAGGTATGCGTACGAAAACATCTCGGCTTATTGAGATAACCCGTTTCCCAGTGGCTGAAAGTGAAATTTTGTGTTTCACCCTTGTACTGAAAAATTAGCTGGCAGTCCTGTATTTTCGAGCGCGGCAAAGAATTTTGATGTGAAAATGATTTGGCCGGATCCGGTCCTCGTTTCAAACCGTTTCAAAAAATGATGGGAAGGCGTTTCTGTGCTTGCTCGACTCCATGGAGCCTTGCATTTAAGACTTTTCCTGTAGGTATGTTTTGACTTGACGGTCAAAATCCGCAATCGCGCATTGGAAATTCACCGTTTCGCGGTTGTGCGACTCGTTTTTCCTGGGGCTGCTTCAATTCTCATCAAAGCTTGATTTGGTTCGCACCCCTGGCAATCTCACTGTAATAAAGGAAATGAAATGGCACTTCAAACAATTGATCCGTCCCAGGCGGTGATTTCTTCCGTTGGTTCAGCGATAAGCGGCGGCACGACGTCCACTACCAAGCCGGTCATTAAAGGTACGGCTGACGCAGGCAACATTGTTGTCATTTATGACGGCATCAGGGTCGTCGGCTCGGCGCTGGTAGCCGCGAACGGCACGTGGTCGTTCACGCCGACCGTGGATCTCAAGAGCGGTTCGCATAGCTTTGCCGCCATTGCAACAGACGCAAACGGCAACCACGGTGCGTCGTCGGCGGTGGTCAATGTGACGGTGGCCGCAACGGTGGTCGCACCCGTTGCACCGGTTATCACCGGGCTGGTGGACGCGGTAGGCGCCATCACTGGTTCTATTACGAACGGCATGACCACGGACGACACGCGCCCTACGATGAACGGCAAGGGTGTTGCTGGCGACACGATCAAGCTGTACGACGGCTCGACCCTGATTGGCTCGACGGTAGTGAAGACGGACGCCACGTGGAGCGTGCAGCCCACGGCAGCGCTGAGCAACGGCGCGCACGATCTTTACGCGACGGAAACCAACACGGCCGGCACGAGCGGCCACTCCACAGATATCAGCTTCAAGGTCGACACGAGCACGCCGGCTACGCCTGCGACTTCGGTGATCTCAAACGACAGCGGCACGCCGATCGTGGCGGGCGGCACGACCAACGACGCACATCCGGACATCAGCGGCAAGGGCACGGCGGGCGACACCATCACGGTGTACGACAACGGCAAGGCGATCGGTTCGCTGATCATTCCGGATAGCGGCAACTGGTCGTTCACGCCGTCGCCGGACCTGCCTTCCGGCGACAACGTGATCACGGTAATTGAAACGAACCCGGCCGGTACGTCGAGCGGCACGTCGGCTCCTATCACCGTTGTAGTAGACACGAGCAAGCCAGCTACTCCTGCCGCGCCGGACATGACGGACGCCAATGGAGACACGATTTATTCAGGCGATGTCATCACGGACACGCATCCGACTCTGAGCGGCACGGGCACGGCCGGTCATACGATCACGGTTTATGACGGCGCGACAGTCATAGGTTCGACGACCATCAAATCGGACGGCACGTGGTCATTCAAGCCGGCCACGGACCTGTCCAAGGGCAAGCACACCATCACGGTAGTCGACACCAATCAGGCGGGCACGTCGAGCGCACATTCGGACGCCGACATCATCACAATCACCACCGCAACGGCGTCGGCGCCGGTCATCACGAACGTGGCTGACGCCACGACCGCGCATACGGGCACGGTTGCGGCAGGCGGCACCACGGCGGACTCGCATCCGACCATCAGCGGCACGGGTACGGCGGGTGACACGATCTACATTTATCAGAACAGCGCTCTTTGTGGCTCTACTACGGTCGACTCGTCGGGTAAATGGTCGCTGAAGTTGACGGGCGCGCTGACCGAAGGCTCGCACACCATGACGGCTACGCAGTTTGCCAGCGGCCAGAGTGAGAGCGCACTGTCGAACGCATGGACCATCAAGGTGGACACAAGCACCCCGGCCACTCCCGCAGCACCGACCATGACGGACGACAACGGCGCGGCTATTGCAGCGGGCAGCACGACGGCTGATGCGCATCGGCGCTCACACGTATACCGCCCAAGTGACGAAACCAGCATCAGGCCTTACCGGCACATTGTCTGCGTCGTATGCGTTCACGGAATGGGCTACCGCGGGGAATGTAACCAACTTCCAGGTCAAAAGCTCCATATCGAACAACCTGCGAACCATGCAATTTAGCGGCAGCTTACCGCTTGACAACAATGGAAATCAGCAAGTTATCGAGATGGTCGGCTACAAGCCTGATGGTACTCGAAGCTCTACGTCGTATTTTGGTTTCGTATCGGTACCTATGGCCCAGACCGTATGGCACGCCGACTACAACCCAGATCAAACTAACGGCTACGACCTGTTTTTTGTTGCCAGCATAGTAAATGGGGTTGTAGGACCGGAGCGGCTGTTCGGTTTCCAGACTTACCAGACGGACCTTATCTACCAAGCTACAACAATCAACACGGATTTAAGCAAACTTCCGGCTGCGATACTCAATGCTGCGATTGGTCACGCACCGGTGTCGGCGACGCATAGCGACGCGGCCGTACTCGCCGCAGTGCACGATTCGTCATCGGACACAACGCCTGCGGCAGGGACGGACACGACGTCTGCGGCAGCGGCGGACACGACGGCTGCGGCAGGGACGGCCACGACGCCTGCGGCAGCGGCGGACACGACGCCCACGGCAGGGGCGGTCACGAGTCACACGGTAGTCGGTGAGCACGACGCGTTCAAGGGCACAACGGGTCACGACACGGTGGACCTGAACGCGGACCCCGCGTCCTACTTCAAGGAAACGACGGCGCACATTGAAGGCAGCACGGCGCATCCGACCGACGCGACAGGTACGGCACCCGCCGTCAACACGTTGCACCTGACCGGCGATCATCAGATTCTGGACCTGACCTCGCTCACCGGTAAAACGGCGGCGGCGAAGATCTCGGGTATCGAAGTGATCGATCTTGGTGGTCAGCACAACAACCTGAAGCTGTCGCTGACGGACGTGCTGAACCTTGGCGAACAAGACCTGTTCCAGAAGGACGGCCACCAGCAGTTGATGGTGAACGGCTCGAACGGCGACACGGTCGATCTGTCGAACTCGCATATTGCGGGTGTGGCAGAGGGCCAGTGGCAGGCGGAAGGCACGGCGGTGGTCGGCGGCGTAACGTATAACGTGTACGAACACTCGGGCGCGCATACGGAACTGCTGGTTCAGCAAGGCGTGCAGATCGCGTTGCATAACCAGACGTAAGCAAGCTGCAGGACCGGTGATTCCCTTGCGGGATCACCGGTTGCATGACGTCACGCAGATTGATTAAAAGCCGTTGCCGGAATTATTCTGCAACGGTTTTTTTGGGGTGGTGCCAGGTTCGTGTACTACTAACTTCACAAACACACGTTTTGAAATGGCGCGAATATAGATTCGGTATCCTTGGTAATTGGTAAATTAACCGTAAGAGATATTACTTTTCCCATCAACAGGCATTTCAGAAAACGAGTTTCCCGCATAGCTTCGCGAATAGGCAATTGCAACACTGCCCTGACTGGTTACCAAATAAAGGACTTGTAAAATGGCTTCAGACTTTGATGCTCGCTTGCAGGCGGTTATTCTCGAGGTGGGAGGAATGGCGAGCGGAGGCACGACAGTAGATGAAAAACCGCTGATTGTGGGCAAGGCCGATCCGTTCTCGACCATTGATGTATATGACGGCACCGTGCTGCTTGGTGTTGTTTCATCGAATGGTCAGGGCCATTGGTCGCTGCAGTTGTCTACGCCACTCTTCGACGGGATCCACGACTTGTCGGCGGTACAGGTGAGCGGCTATGGCGTCAACAGTACCGCGAGCTATTTCGCGATCACGGTAGATGCATCCGAAGGTTCGCAAGGTTTCGGAGACGATGGCCTGTCGTTCAGCAACGCTCCGCGTCACGCCGACAACGCGGCAGAAAATGGATCGCCGTATTTCCCGGCAAATCTTTTTAATTCACATGCTGTTTCACCCGCTCTCGATAACACCGGCATAGCTAAAGATGCGACCTCGGTTTCAGATCCCGGAAAGGACTCGCATAATGATTTGCAAACCTACGTGCGGCAGGTATCGGCGCATTCTAGTGGTGGGAAGGGCTTCGATATAGTTGCGTTCCAGGGTGATCATCAGGTTCTCGATCTAAGTACGCTCACGAATCAACCATTGTCCGTGCAAACACCGGCCATTGGCGGTTTCGACCTCGGAGGACATCACAACGCGTTGGTGCTATCGCTCGCAGACGTGCTTAGCATCGGAGAGCAGGACCTTTTTATTGATGACGGAAAACGCCAGCTTATCGTGCATGGCAAGGAAGGTGACACCGTAGATCTGCAGAACTCGCACGTGGCGGGTTTAAACGATGGCGACTGGCATCATCATGGGACAACACAAGTCGACGGCGTCATTTACAACGTGGTCGAGCACTCGAGCGCAAATACGGAATTGTTGGTTGAGCAACCTGTGCGTATTGAAATGCATTGATGGGGTGAGATCTGCCCGGACTTGAAGACGTAGTTCAAGCAGACAGAAATGCAAAAAGGCCGTTCGTTGTTGATCGAACGGCCTTCTGCACTTTTTTGCCTTAACCGGGGCAAAGCTTTTGGATTACTTGATCCGCTTCGCCAGTTCCACGGCCTTACCCACATACGATCCCGGCGTCATGGCAAGAAGCAGGTTCTTGGCGTCATCGGGAATAGCCAGTCCCTTGATAAACGTCTGCAAGCCTTCGCGCGTAATGCCTTTGCCGCGCGTCAGTTCCTTCAACTGCTCGTATGGGTTTTCAACGCCATACCGGCGCATGACCGTTTGCACCGGCTCGGCCAGCACTTCCCAGCAATTATCCAGATCTTCGTTCAGACGCGCCGCGTTCACTTCCAGCTTGTCCAGCCCACGAATCAGCGAGTCATAGGACAGCAGCGAATATCCGAACGCCACGCCAATATTGCGCAGCACGGTGGAATCCGTGAGGTCGCGCTGCCAGCGGGAGATGGGGAGTTTATCGGCGAGATGGCGCAGCATTGCGTTAGCCATTCCAAGATTGCCTTCCGAATTTTCAAAGTCAATCGGATTCACTTTGTGCGGCATGGTCGATGACCCGATCTCGCCCGCCTTCGTCCGCTGCTTGAAATACCCGACGGAGATGTATCCCCACACATCGCGATCCAGATCCAGAAGGATGGTGTTGGCACGCGAGATGGCATCGAAGAGTTCGGCCATGTAATCGTGCGGTTCAATCTGAATGGTGTACGGATTGAACGTGAGTTTCAGGCGATCTTCCACCACGCCTTCCGAGAACACTTCCCAGTCGAACTCCGGATACGCCGACAGATGCGCATTGAAGTTACCGACCGCGCCATTCATCTTCGCGAGAATGGGTACTTCCGCGATCCGTTCAATAGCGTTTTGCAGCCGAGCCGCCACGTTCGCCATTTCCTTGCCGAGCGTAGTCGGGCTGGCGGGCTGACCGTGCGTGCGTGACAGCATGGGTTGCTCGGCGTGCGCGTGAGCGAGCTTGACGAGGCGTTCATGCACCGAACGCAGCGCGGGCAGCACCACGTGTTCGCGGGCGCCCGCGATCATCATGCCGTGCGACGTGTTGTTGATATCTTCCGATGTACACGCAAAGTGGATGAACTCGCTGGCACGCTCGAGTTCCGGCTGTCCTTTCACCGATTCCTTCAGCCAGTACTCGACGGCTTTCACGTCGTGATTCGTGACCTTTTCGATGTCCTTGATGCGCGCGGCATCGTGCGCGGTGAAGCGCTCGGCGAGCTGCAGCAGGAAGTCTTCGGAGTCGGGCGAAAACGCCGGCACTTCGTCGAATCCCGCCTGCGACAACGCGATCAGCCAATGGATCTCCACCTTCACGCGGTGTTTCATGAACGCGTATTCGGACAGCCATTCCCGCAGCGCCTCGGTTTTGGCGGCATAACGGCCGTCAAGCGGCGACAGCGCGGTGAGCGCGAAGAGGGTATCGGGACGGGTATCGGACATGGTGGGGTCGCGGAATGAGACGAAAGGAGAAACGGATTTTACCATTTGCAAACCGGGCGCTGACCGGCACGGACTTCAACCTGCCGACAACGTCCAATCCGCGCATTATGTGCTAGCATTGCAGTCAATGACAGCAAACGGAGTACTCAATGGCAACGCTGACAATTCGCAATTTGGACGACCAGGTGAAGGCATTGCTTCGTGTAGAAGCGGCCCGGCATGGCCGGTCCATGGAAGAAGAGGTGCGAGTGATACTACAGAACGCGTTGGCGGGCACTGCAAACACGACTGGTTTTGGCAGCCGCGTCCATCAACGCTTTGCGAGTCTCGCCGACGAGGGTCTGTCGCTACCGGATCGCACTGAACAGCCCCGGGCTGCCGAGTTTCCGGAATGATTATTCTGGACACGAACGTCTTGTCGGAACTCATGCGCGCCAACCCCGACGAAAACGTTTTGGCCTGGCTCGATTCTCAGAATTCGCAGGACCTGTACACCACGGCCATCACTGTTGCGGAATTGTTGTACGGCGTTGCTCGGCTCGCGCACGGCAGACGCAAAACCGCGCTGCGCGGCGCGATCGAAACTATGCTCGACGGAGAACTGGCCGGCAAGATTCTGCCCTTCGATGGTGATTCCGCGCGCCGGTACGCAATGCTTGTAGCTGAATGCGAGTCACATGGTCGGCCAATCAGTTCAGCCGACGCGCAAATCGCCGCTGTATGCCACGCCCATGACGCAGTGCTCGCGACGCGAAACGGCAGGGACTTCGAGACAACAGGAGTCCCAATCATTGATCCTTGGACATCGGTGTAGCGTTCAGCGCCTTACCTGCCCCGCAGCGCCCGATCCAGCGCCTCCAACTGCGCCCCCGTCCCAACGTTCTCCCATCGCCCTTCATACAACTCGCCGGTAGTGCGCCCGGCTGCGACCGTCTCCTGGTAATACGGCGTTAGTGCCCGCCGCGTGTTGGGAGCGAGATCGCGAAACATGCGCGTATCGTACAAACCGATATTGCCGAAGGTGTAGCGCGGCGAGCCATCGAGAGCGAGCGTGCCATTCGGATTAAGCGCGAAATCCCCGAGCGTATGAAACGGCGGGTTCGGCACCATTACCAGATGCATTGCCGGCTGCGCTGCAAGGGCCATCGCAGGCGCGCGCGCGCGCAAACTCGCATAGTCGAATTCGCAGAACACGTCGCCGCTGACTGCCAGGAAAACCGCCGCTTCACCGTCTGTTTCGAGCAGCGGCAACGCTTTGGCAATTCCACCCGCTGTCTCCAGCGCGTGCATCTCGGGCGAGTAGCGAATTTCGACGCCCCAGCGCGAACCATTGCCGAGATTCGATACAAGCATGCGCCCAAGCCACGCGTGATTGATCACGATGACCTTAAAACCCGCCGCCGCCAGCCGTTCAATCTGCCAGATGATCAGCGCCTTACCGTTAACTTTAAGCAAAGGCTTCGGGCATGAATCCGTCATCGGACGCATGCGCTCGCCGCGCCCGGCGGCAAAAATCATGGCCGTGGTCAAAGTATTCAAAGCGTTCAAAATGTGTAACCCACGTCCACAGCGCGACCTTCCAGCGTATCGAGCAACCGCGCAAAGGGCCGCAACGGCCTGTACCGTTCCGACACCTTCCGCGCATAACCAATAAATCGCGGCAAATCAGCCAGATACTGCGGTTTCCCGTCGCGATGATAAATACGCGCGAACAGCCCCAGCACCTTGATATGGCGCTGCAATCCCATCCATTCGATCTGCCGGTAAAACTCGCCGAAATCGGCATCCACAGGCAGTCCGGCCTTGCGCGCGCCTTCCCAGTAGTAGACGAAGCAGTCGAGTTCGAATTCTTCTTCCCAGCTGATGAACGCGTCTCGCAGCAACGAAGCGATGTCATAGCTCAACGGTCCATACACCGCGTCCTGGAAGTCGAGCACGCCGGGATTCGGCTCGCTGACCATCAGGTTGCGCGGCATGAAATCGCGCAGCATGAAGAGTTGAGGCTGGGCCAACGCGCTTTCCACCAAAGCGG
>Ga0105855_1000578_pt1 | contig 15711 bp, 16 predicted proteins | sample OrgsoiDNA_201059_FD_89680 | JGI IMG/M metagenome (GOLD analysis project Ga0105855, IMG submission 89680) | Permafrost soil microbial communities from the Arctic, to analyse light accelerated degradation of dissolved organic matter (DOM) -... | ecosystem: Environmental > Terrestrial > Soil >... | reverse complement strand
CGCACCGGCGACGAGATGCACAGCGCGATGGAAGCCGGTCCGATGATGCGCAAGGGCGACATGAAATCGTCGGCGTGGATCACGGCTTATGAGCGCAATAACGTGCTCGCAGGACTGAGTTCAGGGTTACGTGGGCGCGCGCAAATTGGCAAGGGCATGTGGGCCATGCCCGACTTGATGCACGCGATGCTCGAGCAGAAGATCGCTCATCCGAAAGCCGGTGCGAATACGGCATGGGTGCCCTCGCCGACCGCTGCGACGCTGCATGCGCTGCATTACCATCAGGTCGATGTGCAAGCCGTTCAGCAAGAGCTGGAGAAGACCAGTTACAGCGGCGCACGTGATGAATTGCTCAATGGGCTGCTGACGATTCCTGTCGTGGAAAAGGCGCAATGGTCGGATGAAGAAATTCGCCAGGAGATCGAGAACAACGCGCAGGGGATTCTGGGTTACGTGGTGCGGTGGATCGACCAGGGCGTGGGATGTTCGAAGGTGCCGGATATCCACGATGTCGGGCTGATGGAAGACCGCGCGACGCTGCGGATTTCGAGCCAGCATATTGCCAACTGGCTGCATCACGGCGTGGTGTCGGAGGCGCTGGTCAACGAGACGTTCGAGCGCATGGCGAAGGTCGTCGACAAGCAGAACGCCGGCGACCCGCATTACCAGCCGATGGCCGGTCACTTTGCAACGTCGCTGGCTTTCAAGGCGGCCAAGGCGCTGGTTTTTGAGGGCCGCGCGCAACCCAGTGGGTATACGGAGCCTTTGCTGCATAAGTTCCGGCTAGGCGCCAAGGCATAGCCGGTGGTACTGGCAGGTCGATTACCGATATGCATTCCGAAGTGTTTTACGTCGCGCCAGTGTCGCCTATTCCCCTACACGCGCCACCGAGCGAAATACGGCGAGCAACCAGAACGGAAGCACTGTAAAGAGACCCACGAGCGCGGTCACCGCCCGGATATCGTGGAGCTGCCACACCGCACCGGAGGGATCGGTTACTGTCGCGGCCCGCGTGTCGAACAGCAGGCTGAGGATCGGCGCCGCAATGATCGACGTGTAGGCAAGCAGCGGTTTGATCCAGTAACCGGCGATATCCAGGCGCGGGCCGTCCAGACGCCGCGCGTAGAGCGCGAAGATCTGGTAGAAAACATAGACAGTCAGATACCAGCCGAGAAAGTTGACGAACGGCACGCCGAAATAGCTGCCCCCGTGATGCCAGATCCAGTTGCCGGTGATTGTCGACATCATTGGATCGATGGTCAGGTCCCAGCTCACCATGATGAAGCTCGCGATGACAGGGGTCGCAACAACTAGCGCGCCACGCAGCCTGCCGGAGGTATCGCCGAGAATCGCCCGTGCGAGTGTCCACGACAGGTAACCAACGCCGAAGTACGCCGGGCCGATCAGCAGTGGCACCAGGAACAGTTTCGGGCCCATTGCGTCGCTGTAATGATAGGAGCCGAACGGAAAGCCGGTGACGATGCTCAGATTCTCGAACGCGTTGCTAAAGCCCAGGCAGATCGCAATAAAGAAAAGGATGGCGCGCCAGCCGTAGGTCGACGCACCGTGCAGTAAACCGAACATGAGCAGCGACAGCGCGAGCATCGCGCCGCCGACAGCCGCCGGCAGGTGCAGAAGCACCGACGCGATGTGGGAGAGTACGCTTGCGGCCGCGAAGACCCACAGCGCGGATGAGATCCACTGTGCGTTGGCCGCCCGGTGCGTGGCTTGCAGGGGTCTCATGCGCATTTCCTTGAATAGCCGAATTCCTTGCGGTAACGGGGAATGAATAATTCGCGTCCCTTGATCATCGCGGTGGGCCATTTGCCGACCAGCACGCCGTCGCGCATGAGCGGCAGCACACTTGCCCCGTCGCGCGGGCCGAGCGGCACCAGGATGCCGCGCGGTGACCAGGGAACATAAGCAGGCCGTGATTCGGGCGATTCGCCGGCAAGCGTGGCCGCAATGAGTTTCGCGAGCCACGGCACCTGACGCGTGATGGCGACGATCGTCATGGGGTCGCCCGTGGCTGCCGCATCGCCGAGTGCAAACAGGCGTCGCGCACCCGCAGGCCGCAGCCACGCGTCGACCACGACGCGGCCTTGTGCGTCGAAGCTGGCAGTGGGCATCCGGCGGAATACGGCGGTGATCGGTCGTGCGCCGAGCGCTGGAAAGATGAGCTGGCTTTCGGCGGCGTAAGGTGTATCCGACAGCGTGCCGAGATAGGGGGAATCGGTCGCGTCCAGGGACTCAACCCGAGTGCCCAGATGGATGTCCACGCCTTTGGCACGCAGTTGCGCTTCGAGTGAACGGGCCAGCTTCGTCGAATAACCAGGCATCAAGGCCGATGCGCCGGACACCAGCGTGACGCGCTTGCCCGGATGCGCCGTAGCAATCTCGCCAGCCAGTTCGACACCCACCGCACCTCCGCCGACAATCGCCACGCGATCTGCCGCGAGCAGGCTCCCATGTGCTGCCTTTACGCTGTCCTCGAACGCCCGTGCACCATGCAAGGTGGGCTTGAACGGCCTCGCATAATGGGAGCCGGTCGCGACAATGACGATATCACCCTCGATCGTCGCCCCATCCGCCAGCGTGACGCCGCCGTCGAACGCGCTCGAGACAATACCTTGCCTGACTCGGCCGCGTTGCAGCAAACGATCATAGGGAATCACGATCTGCGCGAGCAGCGACGGGTCGACCACGCTGCGGATCGCCGCCACGTTATGGACGAAATGATCGCGCGCCTCGACGACGCAAACTTCCGCGAGCTTGTCGAGCGCCCTGGCGAGATTCGCACCGGCATAACCGCCCCCTACGATGACTACTCTTTTCATCACACCCTCACTTTCCGCACACTTTCCGGTCGGAAAGTGAGGGCGATGATATACTTTCCGTTCGGAAAGTCAACTATCCCGCTTCACGGGCACTTCTCACGGGCACTGAAGGTCATCAACATGAATCCTTCCAAACCGGGCAACGCGTCCGACGGCCGCTCCCGCATCCTGATCGCGGCGCTTCAAGTATTCGCCTCCTCGGGCTTTGAGGGGTCTAGCCTGCGGCAGATTGCCAACCAGGCCGGCGAAATGCATCAGTTGGTCGTCTATCACTTCAAGACGAAAGACGCGCTATGGCGCGAAGTCGTCATATCAATTTTTGACGAAAGCACGCAGGAACGAAGCGTTGCGGACTGGGCGGAAAAAGCGGTCAGTGGAGAACCGGCTAGCGTGCTGCGCGAGATGTTTCATGCGTTCGCCATGTTCACGGCACAGCATCCGGAATTCCATCGATTGCTGTCGTTCGAAGGGCAGGCAAACAGCGACCGGTTCAACTGGCTGATCGAAACCTATATCCGTCCGTACTACGAGATTTCCACGCTGGCGATTCGGGCGGGCCAGCAGGCGGGCGTGGTGCGCGCCGGCGATCCAGGGCGCCTTCACTATGCGGTAGTCGGCGTCATCACAACCAGCATTGTGTTCGCGAACGAGTACAGCCGGATGACCGGCCTGGACCCGCGTTCGCCCGAGGAAGTCGAAAAAACCGTGAGTCTCGTGTGCGACCTGCTGGGGCTGCCGGCCTGATCAGTCAAACGAAGCCTTATAGTCCTTAACTGCAGACTCCATCCAGGTTATGAATTTAGTTAGTGATGCCAATTCACGTTTTTGTTCAGGAAAGGAAAGATACAGCGTTGCGAAGCCACGGCTAACATATTGACCAATTCGAACCAGCTTTCCTGAGTGCAACTCCTGGTCGATCAAAAGGCGCGGTAGCAGTGCGATTCCAAGACCCGATACTGCCGCGTTGATCGCCATGATGAACATGTCGAAATAGTGCTCGCCTCCGGTATGCTCAACCGGGCTTAAATTGAGTGTCTCGCGCCATGCCTGCCAGGCAGTGGCTTGATCGCGGGTATGAATCCAGGGCAAGGCGGCGATGTCCGATGTCAAGCACTCGCGTCCGTGACCCAACAATTCCGGAGCGCCGACCATCCAGATCTCATCTTCGGTAATGAGCGCCTGTCCGGCCATTCCGGGCAACAAGGACTGGCCGGAGTAGATCGCGGCATCGAAATTGAAGTCGTTGAAATAAGTAGGCTGATCCCGGCCCATCAAGCGAAGTTCCACGCCCGGATACTGCTCGTGGAAATTACGAAGCCGCGGCACAAGCCACTGCGCAGCAAACGTGACGCCGACGGCCAAACGAATTGGCGGACTGGTTTGATGCTGAATAAGCTCAAGCGTGTCGAGCCGGATCTGATCCAGGTGAACGCGAATACGGCGTGCGTACTCGATACCCGGTTCAGTCAGCACCAGCCGCTGGCGCACACGATCAAACAGGGGAAACCCGAGCCCTGCTTCCAACTCGTTAACTTTCTTGCAAATCGCACCTTGCGTTTGCATCAACTCTGCCGCGGCCTTCGAAAAACTTTGATGCCGCGCAGAGGCCTCGAATGCTTGTAAAACGCTCAAGCTTGGGATGCCGTGTCGCATTGACATTGGATTTCCTTGGTGTCTGCCTCAGAAACTGCACTCGCGATCTATTTTGAGCGATGTGCCATTCCGAGTCCACGGTGCACTGCAGCCGTTCGCAGTCTGAAGTGCTGACCGTTTGCGCGAGGCGACACGTTCTAAAAGGCTATGCCGGATGCCGATGCATGGCGCCGGTTGCGATCGAGTGCGATGGCCAATAGTGCGGCGAATGTCATCGCGATTGCGATCGCCACAAACGCGTACTGGAACGTGCCGGTGGTGTCACGGACCCATCCTATGAAGTAAGGCATCAGGAAGCCAGACGACACGCCGATACTCGTGATCAAGGCAATGCCCGTTGCCGCAGCCCGGTCTGTCAAAATGCGGCTGGGCATTTGCCAAAAGGTTGAAATGCTACAGAAACACGCCGATGTTCCGATCGCCAACGCGATGATCGTATTGATTGGCGACTCAAGATACAGCGCGGTGGCCAGTGACGCTCCGGACACCAGCAGCGGGCCGGCTACGTAGTATGCGTTCATGGCTTTCTTGCTGACAATCCGGCCCCACACCAACACGGCGACGACTGCCACCGCGAACGGTATGGCGGTAATCAGGCCTATCTGGCTTAGCGTTAAATCAGCACTGCTTTTGAAGGTCTTAACCACCTGCGGCAAGAAGTACAGCAAGCCGATGATGCCGGAATTGGTGCCGAAGTAAACCGCCCCTAGCGCCCATACCTTCAGGTTTGAAATGGTCTCCCACGCACTTGTGGGCTCTACCCACTGCGCGGCGGCTTTCCTCTCAGGTGCTATAGCCTCATTGATCTGCTCCTTCTCCTCGCTCGACAGCCAACGAGCGGTCTCTGGCCGATTGGGAAGCCAAAAATACGCGACGAAGCCTAACGTAATGGCCGGCAAACCTTCCACCATAATCATGGCCCGCCACCCGGTGACACCGAACACATTGAGATGCTCCATAAGCCATGTCGATATCGGCGCGCCGAGCATGCCCGTCAACGGGATCGAGACCGTGAACAGCGACATCATCCATACCCGGTTGCGTGCCGGCATCCACAAGGTCATGTAATAGACCATCCCCGGGTATAAGCCGGCTTCAAAAACGCCCAGGAAAAAGCGCGCCACGTACAGCCAATAGACGTTGGGAACCAGGCTGGTCAACGAGGACAGGAGGCCCCAGGTAACCAGGATCCGAGCCATCCAGATTCGCGCGCCAAAGCGATGCATGCATAGGTTGCTAGGCACTTCGCACAAGATGTACCCAAGAAAAAACAGACTTGCTGACAGGCCATATTGCGCTGCGCTCATGTGTAACTCGGCGTTCATCGTCAATGCGGCGTAACCCACGTTAGCGCGATCGAGCTGATTGGCGATATACATCAGAATCATCAACGGTGCGAGACGCATCACGACGCGTTTCATCAGCGGCGCAGGGAGTGCCATGCCTGTATCAAGTGTGCTCATGATGCTCCGGTATCAATGTCTGGTTGCGTCGAAGAGCATTAGGCACGTGACATTTTCCCTGTGCAAGCGATGGAAACTATTGAGGTTGTGAGCTTTTGTCACAACCGGCAAAGCTATGCCGGTCGTGAGTAAAAGTGAGTCGATTGTTATTGAATATCGATGGACGGTCCGGGAAACAGCTCGGAGAATTGCAATCTACCAATGTAACGAGAGCGCACGATGAGCGGCATCAGCGAAGCAGAATTCAAAGTTCCGACGCCCATTGGCGGGCGTCTTCCGACGCCCGCGATCTTCGACAACGTAGAGGAGGAACGCCGCGACCGCAAACGCAGGCTTGCCGCAGCATTTCGCATCCTGGCGCGGTTCGGTTTGACGGAAGGCATTGCGGGCCACATTACTGTCCGGGACCCGGAATTTCCCGATCGGTCCTGGGTCAATCAATACGCGCAGCACTTTTCAACCATCCGCGCCGACGACTTGATTTGCATAGACGACACAGGCGTGGTCCATTACGGAACCGGTCCTGTCAACGCAGCAGCGGTTGCCATCCACTGCGGTATTCACAGTGCCAACCCCGCCGCTATCGCAGCGGTGCACACGCACACTACTTGGGGTCGGGCGTTCTCCGCTCGATCCAGGCTGTTAGCTCCGATCAACCAGGAAGCGTGTCTCTTCTACGAAAACCATGTGCTGTTCCGAGGCGACATTGTTGTGCTGGCGACGGATGAAGGACGCCGGATTGCAGAAACCATGGGCGAAAAGAAGGCGGCGATTCTTCTGAATCATGGCTTGCTGACAGTGGGCGGATCGGTTGACGCAGCGGTGTATCGCTTCATCGCGATGGAGCGTTGCTGCCAGGTACAGTTGCTCGCGGAAGCGGCCGGCGCGATCGAACCGTTGAGTGAAGAAGAAGCCCTCGCAACCAGGGCGCATCTGGCATCGGATTACGTAGCGTGGCTTGGATTCCAGGGGCTGTATCAGCAAATTATGCGGGAAGCCCCTGACTTGGGGTGAAACGTGTTGATCCGTGAGCGGAGTGTTGGAGACCAGGCCGCCGTCCCAGTCGTACTCACCGTCGATCTCAACCGCGGGAAAACCTGGCGACACACTTCAGCTCGTGTCGCTATTCCTATGTAATTCGCATATCTGATCGTTTCACTTCATGCGTCCCGCATCCGCCCTTCTCTGCGCTCGATCGACAATCGCGGCCACGGTGGTGTGAGCTTGTGAGCGCCGCGTAGCCCGGACTGTACGGACTATCCGGCCTTGGCTGTCGGGATGAAGTGCCCAATAAAGCGCTGCGATCCAGCACACCACCGTCCAGCCGAACAATGCGTTGAGTAGCGCCAACGGCAAGACGTTACGTTTGCCCTTTCGGTCGGCCAGGATAGCTGGCAGGAAATACAACGCGACTGCGGCTGTAACCGCAAGCCCCTCTAAAAGGTAGCGAAACATCTTCACCTCCGGCTGCACGCGCTACATCGAAAAACTTGCCATTGATCCAAAAAGATAGAAGCAATACTACGATCACCGATATTCAACTCAAAGATGCGATCGGCAAATACATTATTGTCTTGAACGCAAGAATCCCCGCCCGGTCGTCGACGGTAGAGTTTGTCGAATACCAAGTTCGCTTTTCTATCTTACGGCAGGTCTCGACAACTGGCCTATTTCGACTTGCTAACTCGTACTCGTCAAAGCGACGACAAAGTCAAGAAATACCCTCGTCTTGGCCGGTACGTGGTGCCGCGATGGATGGTACGCGTAGAGCGGGAAGCGCTCATCCGGCCAGTCTGGAAACAGGTTGACGAGCCGTCCCTCCCGGATCAGATGCTCGGCTCCAAGCATAAGCATCTGCGCAATGCCGGAGCCGGCCAGACATGCGTTGAAGAGTGCGCTCGGATCATTCACCGTAAGCCGTCCATTCGTTTCGACAACAAGCTTTTTGCGCTTGCGATGAAACTCCCACGGATAGGGCTTTCCGGTCTCCGGGTTCCGGAATTCGAGGCACCTATGTACACCGAGACCCAGCTCTTGAGGCTCCGCTGGCCGCCCCCGGCGGGCGATGTACAAGGGCGATGCGACAGTGACAACCGCGGTTTCAAGGAGCTTTCGCGCAACCAGACTGGATGAGCGAGGTTCGCCAAATCGCAAGGCCAGATCGAAGCCATCCATGATGAGATCGCCGAGGTGATCTCGCGCAATGAACTCGAGCTCAAGTTCAGGATGCACATCCATGAATTCGTCGAGCTTCGGGCCCAGAACGATGCGCAAAAAAGCCGGATCAAGATTGATTCGCAGCTTTCCGCGCACGGTCGCGGCGTCTCCTCCCGCGGCTGCGGCCGCCTCCTCCATTCCCCTTAAATGCGGCATGACCTGCTCGTAGAACCGTCGGCCCTCTTCAGTAAGGGAAACGGCGCGCGTCGTCCGATTGAAGAGCCGTATTTTCAGGCGCTTTTCGAGTCGGGCAATTGCCCGGCTAACCCCGGGTGGCGACATACCCATCACTTCGGAGGCGGCTGCGAACGTGCCCGCATCGACGACGGCAGCAAATACGCTGATACCGCTAGAGAGATTCTCGCTGGACGATCTCATAGGCGCCGCATCCTGGTCGTTTAATGGTCAGAACAAAAACCACACTATGACTCATTCGTAACTGTCAGTCATTTCACAAGTGTCATTCATGTCATTTAGTTTCTCATCGAGTTTATCCACAATGCATCCCAACAGCGCGTTTCAACTCCAGTTCACACCAATTTCCAAGGAGTAGAAGATGACCGTTCAACTCACCCGCCGCGATCTGTCGAAGCGAGCATCCGGCCTCGCCTGAGCACCGACCAGTGATCGGGACACATCTATTTAGGCCAAGGAGAAACCGCAATGTATGCAATCACAGGGATAACAGGAAAGGTCGGCGGTGCGGTGGCTCGTGCGTTGCTTGCAGCAGGCCAGCCGGTACGCGCGGTGGTACGCGATGCCGCTCGGGCAAGTTCGTGGGCTGAGTGCGGGTGTGAAGTGGTGACAGCCGAGATGGACGACGCGGCGTCCCTTACCGCCGCTTTCGAGGGCGCGCAAGGCGTCTTCATTCTCCCGCCGTCCGAGTTCGATCCGTCGCCGGGCTTTCCCGAGGCACGTGCTGTCATTGACGCCGTGCGCGGGGCGCTTCAGTCGGCGGCACCTGGCAAGGTTGTCTGCCTGTCGACGATCGGCGCGCAGGCCACCGAGACCAATCTGCTGACGCAACGCACACTGATGGAGCAGGCGCTTCGCGATCTATCGATGCCCGTGACATTCCTGCGTCCCGGCTGGTTCATGGAAAATGCCGCATGGGACGTGGCTCCTGCCCGGGACAAAGGGATGATCGCGAGCTTTCTGCAGCCGCTCAACAAGGCTGTGCCAATGGTCGCGACCGCGGACGTTGGTCGCGTTGCCGCTCAACTGCTTCAACAAACCTGGCGCGGCGTGCGTGTCGTCGAGCTGGAGGGGCCGCACCGTGTGAGCCCGAACGACCTGGCCGAGGCATTTGCCCAGGCGCTCGGTCGTCCGGTTCGTGCGGAGGGGGTGCCGCGCGAAACATGGGACATGCTGTTCCGGTCGCAAGGTATGAAGGAACCGTTGCCGCGTATGCGCATGCTCGACGGGTTCAATGAAGGCTTCCTCGCCTTCGAAGGCGATGAAGCGGACATCGTCAGGGGCGAAGTGGAACTGGAAACCGTTCTGCGAGACCTCATCTTGCAGGCAAGCAGGCACGCGGACTAGCGCGAGTGCACCCGGCGACGCGTGCAGAAAGTCGCTTCACCGAGTGCTTTCCGTTCATCGTTCATCAATAGATTCATATCAAGGAGTTCGCTATGGAATACAGGAACCTCGGCAGCTCAGGGCTGCGCATTTCCCGTCTTTGTCTTGGCGCCATGACCTTTGGTGCCGGTACCGGAATCTGGGGCGAAATTGCTGGCCTCGAGCGTGCGGAGGCCACACGGCTTGTCGCGATGGCCGTCGAGCGCGGGATCAACCTGATCGATACGGCTGACGCCTATTCGCAAGGGCAGTCTGAAGCGGTCGTCGGTCAGGTGCTGGCCGACCTTGGCCTCGACGAGTCGCGCATGCTGGTCGCGACCAAAGTTCGGCTGCGCACAGGTGTCGGTCACAACGATGTCGGGCTCGGCCGTTCGCACATCATGCGGTCGGTGGAAACGAGTCTTCGGCGTATCGGCCGGGATCATATCGACCTGTTTCAGTTGCACGACCGCGATGAACTTGTTCCGCTGGAAGAAACGCTTCGTGCGCTCGACGACCTCGTGAGCCAGGGCAAGGTGCGGCACATCGGTGTCTGCAACTTCAGCGCGGGTGACCTGGAGCGTGCACAGGGAATTACCGCCCGCACGCACTGGGCTCGCGTTGTCAGCAATCAGGTTCACTATGCGCTGACGAGCCGCGACGTCGAGCATGAGATCGCGCCCGTGGCAAAGGCGAATGATGTTGCGCTTCTGGTGTGGAGCCCACTCGCGGGCGGGTACCTGAGCGGTAAGTACACGCAGGGAAGCAGCGGTGAAACCGGGCGTCGATCCAAGCTGAATTTTCCGCCGATCGATCCCGCGAAGGCGGATCCCATCGTGCGCGTATTGCAGGACATTGCTACGGAATTGAACGCGTCGCCGGCTCAGGTTGCATTGGCCTGGATTCTGGCGCGCCGTGAGGTCTGTTCCGTCATCGTAGGCGCGCGCACGCCCGACCAACTGAGCGCTAACCTCGACGCTCAGAAAATCGCGTTGAACGCGGCGCAGACCGAACGTCTGAATCAGGTCTCGCAGCCGCACCTGCCCTATCCTTACTGGATGCAGCAGTTCCACGACAAGGATCGGGTAGTGGTCTGATCGCTTGAGCGGCGGCAATCCCTCTACTCGATCGGGACGACGCATCCCCGCTGGCGATCCGCCAGCGGGGATGCGTCCGATTAGAACGTAATCCTATGTATTTAAAACGCCTATCTAACTCAGACCTGCCCTGACGCGATTGAAGCCCAATCAGACGGCGTCAGCCCGACGCCATTGAAGAGGCGACATGGCGAACCGACTTTTAAAAGCGCGACTGAACGCAGCCTCAGATGTGTACCCGACCCGCCGCGCGACTTCAGAGATCGGAGCGCGTCCGTAGCGCAATAGCTCTGCGGCGCAATCAAGGCGCCAGGCGGCCAAATAAGCCATGGGAGCTTGACCGACGATACGTTGATAACGATCTGCAAACGCAGAACGAGACAGATTTGACAGTTTGGCGAGTTCCGTGACGTTCCAGTCGCGGCCAGGTTCGGCGTGCATTGCCGACATCGCCTTGCTGACACGCTGATCAATCGCACCCGATAACCACCCTCGACCCACTTCGCCCCCGGACGCCCAGGTGCGCAGCAACTGCACAAAAATGACATCGAGCAAGCGAGAAACCATCGCGACCGCGCCAGCGCGGGCCGTCAGTGCTTCGTCGAGAATAAAGTGACAACTAAGTTCAAGCCATTCAAACGGCCGATCACGCAGACCCTTCAATACGATCACGGGTGGCAGGACTCCTAGTACACGGCGTGCGAGCATGCCGTCAAATCCAAAATCGCCACAGAGCCAGGTCGTATCACCATGGCCCAGTACCAGGCGTTCCCGGTCGTATTCACGTTTGGCGAGATCAAGAAGAGAACTGGCGTCCCGTCCACGCTGATCCATAATCGTATGGCCATGGCCGTGCATCAGCATCACAAGATCGCCCTGCGTTGCAAGGAACACTTCGTCGAGACCGTCGACGGAAATTACGACGGATCCGCTTCGGATGATGTGCAAACGATGTTTGCCCGGAGGAAAGTGAATGCCGAATGGCGGCGATGCCGCACAGGTAAACACGGTATTCCCACGAACCCGGATGAGTTCGAGAACGTCCGACAGCGGGTCACGCTGCAGCGCAAAAGGATCGTCCTGAGCGTCCGCATCGATCGACACTCGAACGTGAGAGTCCCAGATATTTGTCATCGAATCTAGTGGTATCTCTTGATGTTATAGAACCGGCGTGCATTTCGAATGTTATCGCGGACATCATTGCGTCGCCGCGAAATGGGTGGACGCGCAGCGCTACGTGATTGACAGCCAATAGACGGCCTTCAAAAAGCACCATACATCAGCGCGAGCAACTTGTTCACAACGCCGGCACCGACAGGCGTTTCAGCAAAGAAATCCGGGCTTGCCGTCATGGGTTCACGCGCCCCTCGTTGATACGATGGACCCCCTGTTCATTGGGGCAATCATGATGGCAAAAACCTTCCTGCTAGTGCACGGCGCATGGGTGACTACTGATAGCTGGGCTGGATTTCGCGAATTCATTGAAGCGCAGGGCCATGATGTTGTCGTACCTTCGTGGCCCTATATGATGGGATCAGTGGAAGAACTGCGAAACAGTCCTGACTCTCGACTATCGTCACTGACGATCAAGGATCTTGTCGATCATTTCGAGGAGCACATTCGCCTGCTGTCCGAGGCTCCGATATTGGTAGGGCATTCTTTCGGCGGATTAATCGTTCAAATGCTTCTCGATCGTGGTTTGGGCAGAGCCGGCGTCGCAATCGACGCCGGCCCGCCGAGGGGCGTTCTTCCGAGCCTCACGGCCATCCGGTCAGCACTCCCGGTCTTGCTGGCTTGGCGTGGCTGGTCGCGTATCCTTTCCATGTCGTTCAAAAGCTTTTCAACGACGTTTGCGAATACCCTGACGCTTTCTCAGCAAAGGGAAACGTTTAATCGGTACATCGTGCCTGCACCCGGGCGGATCTATTTCCAGGCGGCCCTGGGTGTCGGAAATGCCGTCAAATTCAACAACCCGAAGCGCGCTCCCCTGTTACTGATCGCCGCCGCCGAAGATCGAACGAGCACGCCTTCGATGGTGCGTGCGATGTATCGAAAGCACAGTCGGGCTCCCGCTCGGACTGACGTCCTTGAGTTTCCCAGCCGCAGTCACTGGCTGATCGCCGAACCAGGATGGGAAGACGTTGCCGCTGCGATCCTCAAGTGGGCTGACGTCAACGTGAAATGATCGTCCAGGACTTGCATCAAACGTATACCCCTTGCTTTCGGAGGACAGGTTTTGTCGGTGCGCCTGATCCGGAAGCACGCGAACTGCCTTCCTCACGCGGCGACATCCGTTGAGGCGCGCATACGAATTCGTCTCATGAGGCTCCATGCCTCAGCCGTTCATGAATCGCACAAGCGGCAGTCGAAGCGCCGGCAAGGGACACAAAACCGGATGCGCCGTCGGGTTCAATAACGGCTTATATCGAACCAGCGCGGGCCGCAATAAATAGCGTGCCCGACACTAGCCGTTGGTGCTTGATTACCTACCGGTGTTTGATGTCCTCAAGGAAGCCTGAAACTTTAGTCAGCCCCTGTTGAAGGACATCAAGGGGGTTAGCGAAACCGACCCGGACATACCCTTCCATTTCGAACGCGCTACCCGGCGTGAACATCACGCCCGTCGCCTCGATCAGTGCAGTACAAAATTCGGTCGACGACATATCGACATCGAACTTGAGCAGACACACCGTCGCGGCCTTGGGCTTCACATACGACACCAGCGGCTCGTTGGCGATCCAGTCGTCGAGCACCGCGAGATTAGTCCGCGTAATGGCATGGTTGCGAGCAAGGATCTTGTCTTTCGCCTCGAGCGCAATGGACGCAAGATAGTCGTCGATCATCCCAACGCTGATGGTGTTGTAGTCACGATGAATACACACCGCGCGAATCAGTTCGACCGGTCCGGCAATCCATCCCAGCCGCAATCCGGCCAGTGACCACGTCTTGGACATACTGCCCGTACTGATACCCCGTTCGTAAAGATCGGCGACAGACGCGGTAAATCCTGAGCCTTCCTGGTCCGTGCCCCGATAAACCTCATCGCACAAGAGGTATGCGCCGCACGATTGGGCGATAGTCACCACCTCCTTGAGAAAGGCTTCATCCATCAGCGAGCCCGTAGGGTTGTTCGGGTTGTTGATGGCGATGAGCTTTGTCTTCTGGTTTGCCAGCTTGCGGAGTTCGTCGAGATCCGGCAGGAAACCGTTCTCTTCGCGCAGCGTCATGGTCTGCACGTCTGCACCGTAGCTTTCGGGAATTGAATAGTGCTGCTGGTATGTCGGCAACACCGCGATCACACGGTCGCCAGGTTCGATCAGGGTTTCGTACACCAGCGCATTGCCACCTATTGCGCCGTGCGTCACGACGATATTCTTCGGCGTCTGCCGCACATATAAAGCCGCGATGTTGACTCGCAACCGGTCAGACCCTTCGATCGCCCCATAGGTCAGCTTCATGGGAAGGAGCTCGTCAAGCAGGCTATCGCGCTTGCCAGTCAGTTCGAGCAATTGCGCCACCGTCAGTGATTCGACGCAGGTTTCAGCGAGGTTATAGCGCGCCTCATGCTCGTACCGGTCCATCCAGCGTTCGACCAGAAAGTCCTTGATCTTCATTGAAATCTCCGTGAGTCGGTTACCTGTAACGATAGCCGAAATGATGGGCGAAAAAACACAACCGGACCAGGTCATCCCTGCTGAAACGGCCCACCTAGACGCCGTTCATTTTTTCGTTTGACCGATTATATTTTACAGTCTATCTTAGACTATAAAGTACATATTGGTAAACGACATGACGCTATCGACTGAACATTCCGAGTTACCCGCCCTGTCGCCGGGTGCCTCGCATCGCCTGTTGAAGCACACTTTCGAGGGCGCTCGGTCGGTTGGGTCGGTTGGGTCCCAACTCAGCGCTTATATCCAGGCGGGTTTGCATGCGGATGAGTTGCCCGGAATGCTGGTGATCCAGCATCTGCTCAACGCACTGGTTAAGCTGGACAACGCGGGGCGTATTCGCGGGCGGATCGTCGTGCGCCCATTCGCCAACCCCATTGGTTTGGGTCAACGCGTGTTCGGCGCGCATACAGGACGCTTCAATCTCGACCACCGTTCGAATCGAAGGCGGAGGATGACCAGTTGCAGGGCTTCGACATCGACCTCGGCAATGCGCTTTGCGCGCAGTTGAAAGCGAAATGCGTATGGGTCGAGAATGCATTTGATGGGCTGATTCCCGCGTTGCAAGCACGCAAGTTCGACGCGATAGATTCCGCGATGAACATTAACGCAAAACACAGCGAACAGATCGACTTTACCCAGCCGCTATACCGAACTCCCGCCCAACTGGTGGCACGTACGGGCAGCACCTTGCAGCCCACGGCGGCGTTGGCATCGCATAAGGTGGGTGTGCTGCAAGGATCGATTCAGGAGCAATACGCCAAGGAAACGTGGGCCGCGAAAGGCGTGGACGTGGTCAGCTATCAAACCCAAGACCTCGTTTATGCAGACCTGGCCGCGGGACGCCTGGACGCGACTTTCGTTGACGCGACCGCCGCGAGTCTTGGCTTCCTGAATCAGCCTTCGGGCAAAGGTTTTGCTTTTTCCGGGCAGACGGTCAAGGATGCGAAAGTTATCGGCACAGGGGTCGGTATTGGTGTGCGCAAGGGTGACAAGGAACTGGTCGACGCGCTTAACGGCGCGTTTCTGGAACTGAAGTGTAACGGCGCTTACCAGAAGTTATTGAAAAAATATTTTACGGTCGATCTAGCACTCGACTAAGCCGCACGTGCGGAACATCGCACGACTGTTCCGCACGAATCGACATTGAATAATGACTAAAGCACGTAATTCGAAAATCGCCTCCGGACAAGCCGCGGAGCTTATGGTGAGT
>Ga0105855_1000574_pt1 | contig 15880 bp, 3 predicted proteins | sample OrgsoiDNA_201059_FD_89680 | JGI IMG/M metagenome (GOLD analysis project Ga0105855, IMG submission 89680) | Permafrost soil microbial communities from the Arctic, to analyse light accelerated degradation of dissolved organic matter (DOM) -... | ecosystem: Environmental > Terrestrial > Soil >... | reverse complement strand
CATCGCCATACAATGTGCACCTGCAAAACAACAGTCCGGTTAATTTTACATTTAATGCCAATAAAAATGCAGCGTACGATGTTTATTACCGATCGTTAAATTATCTAGGGGTTTACCGGGTCATCCTTTACCGGGTGAACAAAGAGTATATCGACCTGTTGAATAATACAACCAGTACGACATCAAAAAACCTCACCAATCCGCCAACTAACGTTAACGGCGGGTTGGGTATCTTCACAGCAATGCAGTCGGATACAATAAAATTAACGCTCTACTGATAGCGGATTATTTGATCTTATAGGAGAGCAAGGTACTGGTACCTGTTACTGATGCGCCGAAACTGCTGACCGATGAATCGATCTCAATAACGCCTACATTTTGGGCAACTTAGTATAAAAATATCAAATTCTTTCATCCGGCGGACGGCATAATCACCGCGCCGTATCCCAAAGTGCGGAGCCTGTGCAAGAGTTAGAATACCTCGAATATATTTTATTGATAATCAAAAAAATATCAATTTCTCAATTCACCTTAAACTGAAAAGTCCCCGAGTCGGAAGTATTGCCCTGACTATCTTTAGTGATAACTTTCCAATAGTAAGTAACGCCCGAAGTAACGGCTACACCGTTTAAAAACATATCGGTAATATTAGCTTTTGATAAAGCAGGTGTAGCCGATGTGCCAAAGTAAATATCGTAACCTGCAATGTCGTTATCCGGATCAACGCCTGTCCAGCTTAGTTTGACAGTGCCGCCCGTAGCAGTTACGTTTTGCGCAAAGGTTGGGTTCAAAGCATCAGCCGGGAATGGCGGGTGTGATATAGTACCCACACCCGCATTATAAAATTTCCATACAGCGCTTGTAGCTGTGGTAGCAGACGAATTTGACTTCGATACTACGTACCACGAATAGGGTGTATCGCGCAGCAACGTCGCTGTATATTGATTAGTGGTTATAGTTTGCGTGCTTATGCTTCCGGTTAACAGGTTTTTGATATCGATCTCATAACTATCCGCGTTGGTGGCACTGTTCCAGGTAAAAACGATGGTACTTTGCGTGGTTGATATCACCGTACCCGTAGTACAAGCCGAGTTTTGTGCAGGAAAGGTTAGTGTAGCCGCTACCGGGGCGGGTGCACTTGCCGGATTATTCTTTTTACTACACCCTGCAATAATTACAAGCGCAAAGGCAATTACTATAATGGGTAAGCGCTTTTTCATTGTTTTAATATTTTATAAACTTTATTACCCGCAGGCGATACTACTTTAAGCACATACATGGCCGGCTTTAACCCCGAAAGGTCCAGTTGAACAATGCCACCCTGATTGGTGAATTGTTTGCTGTAAACCTTTGTACCATTAATACTGTAAACTTCAAGGGTTGCAGTTGGAAGCACATCATCGCCCAGATTAACATTTAATAACGATGTAAATGGATTAGGATAAGCCACCACATCAGTACCGATGCTTATTTGTTTGGTTACGGTACCCTGGCAAGGCTTATCGGTTACAACCGATAACTCGTTAATACCTTTATTCAGTGCAAGCGTAATATTGCTGGCCCTGGTTGTAGTAGTAACACCATTAAGGGTAACATAATAAATATTGCCGCCATCTAACGTTAAATTAAGGCTTTGTACAGTGTTATTAACTGCGGTGTACACCGATAGGTCCTTAGGCTCGGTTATCACCACGGTAAAACATTGCGAATAACCGCTTTGGCCGGCCACGGTAAAACAAACGTTATACGTTCCGGCAGCCAGGTTACTAATGGTTGTACCTGTTGTAAACGGATAGGTAGCGTTCACGCTACCGCCTGTTATTGTGGCGGTATAATTCAAGTTCTGAGCTGCGGTAATAGTTATTGTTCCATTAGCCGAACCCCGACAAGTTGCGCTGTTGGCAGCTATAGTAAAGTTGGTGGCCGGTAAACTAAACACCGAGGTAACTATTACCGGTGCAGAATACTGGCTTACATTATTGAGACTAATAATTAAATTGTACGAGCCGCTTTGGGTTACAGTATAGTTTGATGTATTTGCTCCATTGATATTTACACCATCTTTTACCCATTGATAGTTGTACCCGGTACCAGGGCTGCCCGTTAAGGTAACGCTTCCTCCAGTAATGAACGTAGTTGATCCTGATGTTGAAACTGTTGGTACAGGTACAAAATTAAAGCCGGAAATATTGGTCGTACCTGCTGGCGTTGTTACTGCTACACTACCGCTGCTACCGTTGCCGACCACCGCTGTTATGTTGGTTGCCGAAAGTACTGTAAACGACGCTGCCGGTACCCCACCAAAACTAACCGAAGTGGCACCTGTAAAATTTGTACCGGTGATAGTTACGGTAGTACCAACTATAGCTGTCGCCGGACTAATTGAAGTAATAACCGGCCCCGGAATAATAGTAAGTGTACCGTTATTGTAAACAAAAGTATAATTTACGGATACTGCCCCGCTTACGGTGATAGGGTAATTACCTGCAATAGAATTAGTTGTTGCTGTAGTTGATAGTGTTGGCAGTGTTATCAAATTCGTAGCATTATCGCCATTTACAAAACCCGAATACGTTGCCGTTAATACAGGATTTGCTAAACCAAAATATTTACTTAGGTTATCTGCGGCAATGGTTAAAACCGCCGGGGTAATTGTCAATGTTGCCGTAGTATAGGTAATAACGTAATTAGTTGATGTTGCTCCATTTATATTAATAGGATATGTGCCAGCCCCCGAACTACTTGTTGCCGTAGAGCTTGTAATTGGGAGCGATATTAAATTACCTGCACTATCACCATTAACAAACCCAGTGTAGCTAACAGTAAAAACCGGGTTTGCTGTACCGTATGTTTTACTTTGGTTGCTCGTGCTGATATTTAACGAAGCCGGAGTTACTGTTAATGTTTGTGTTACTGTATTTGCGGCCAAATATGTGGTATTACCAGCCTGCGAAGCAGTTATGGTAACTGTACCTGCTCCAATTATATGTATTAACCCTGATGGTGTAATGGTGGCCACATTGGTATTGTTGCTTGCATAAGTTATCGGGATCGTTAGGTTATTACTGGTTGCTCCTGCACTAAAATCGGCAGCTCCATAAATTACACTATTGACTGTTGCTAAAGTTAGAGTTTGGGTCGCTTTAGCCCGTGTTACCGCTATCGAGTATAATTTCTTACTTACGCCGTCTCGGCCTGTCACTAAAATGGAGATGGTATCTGTACCAATATTTAAATTAATACCACCCGATGTTATTCCATTGTTAACAGGCACGCCGTTAATGGTAATGGTAGATAACGGATCTGCAGCTGCAGCTGTTACCGATAATGTCGTAGTACTGTTAGATACCGAATCTGTGTAAGCTACATTTCCACTTAAAAAAACCGGCGAAAGCGCCCCGGCACTCACAGTTAGCGCATTCAGAGCGGTATTATATTTAACTTCAACTAATTTTGTAACTGTCGGGCTTGTTAAAGTGCCATCAGTTGCCGTAAAACTAATGGTTTTAACTTGTGCTGTAGGGTTGTTTTTGGTATTGATATAAGTTACTGACTGTAAAGCCGCTTGCCATTGGGCAATAGTAGCTGCCGACCCGGCTGACGTTAGCGTTAAAACTCCGGTAGCTGCATTATAAGTGGATGTGATATTCCCCATTGTGCCCGGGTTATTGATAAAGCCAAGCAAATCTTCGTTTGTATTAAAGTTACCCGTGATCGCAACAGTACCTGATGGCAATGTTGTTTTAGTAGCATGAGTAACAGTTATCAAACTATCAATAAGTATTGGTTTGGGTGTTATATTACTTGTTGATACAAAAGTGGTTGTGCCCTTGGATGTGGTTATTACCGGATATGGAGGTATAATATTAATCAACAGTTTTGTTTTACTGTATCCGGCCTCGTTAGTGGCAATAATGGTATATGTTGTTGGGGGGATAACCACAGTTGGAGTGCCGCTGATAACACCTGTGTTTTTATCAAAGGTTAATCCGGCAGGTAAAGCAGGGCTTATAGTATAACCTGTATAAATAATTTTCCTGATCAAATTATTACCACCATCTGTTACATACAGGCTACCGTTAGCATCGCCTGCTATGCCGTTTGGATAATAAAAACTTGCCGCACCGCCAATACCATTTTGAGGAGGGCCCGAAGGCGGATAGTTATTGATCGGCGCAGTACCGGCTACGGTAGTAACCACACGTGTCGTATCGATCTTTCGTATGGTGTTACTCGCATTATCAACTACAAAAGTATTACCTGCCTTATCGGTAAATAAAGCACGAGGACCTTTAAAACTTGCAACCGATAAATAACCGTCTGAAGCGCCCGAAAATCCGCTGCCTGCAAAGGTAGTAACCAAACCTGCAGGCGATATTTTTCTGACTACATAATTGCTATAATCTGCCACCAAAACATTACCGCTATTATCAACGCCTACCCCTGTGGGGCCATTAAAAACAGCATTAGCACTACTGCCATTTATTAGCATGCCGCTGTAACTGTAAGTACCGGCACCGGCATACGTACTCACAACGCCTGACGGATCAATTTTTCTGATGAGGTTATTATGGCTATCGGCCACATAGAGGTTGTTGAGTGTATCAACCGCTACCCCCAAAGGTGAATAAAAACTTGCCGCGGTACCTGTGCCATTTGTACTTCCGGTTACGGCTGTACCCGCTATCGTTGTCACAACTCCCGAAGGATCGATCTTCCTGATCGTATTGTTACCATAATCTGCGACAAACAAATTGCCTGCCCGATCAATAGCCATACCCGAAGGTGAGCTAAAACTTGCCGAATTTCCAGGCCCGTTAACTGCACCTTTAGTACCTGTACCCGCTATGGTTGTTACAACTCCAGTCTGGCTAATTTTTCGCACTTTGTTACCGCCTATATCAGCGACATATAAATTACCGGCAGTATCGGCTACTATACCATAAGGGTTATTGAAACTTGCCGATAAACCGGTACCATCCGCTGAGGCTGCTGTGCCATTACCGGCAAAAGTACTGGTAACCCAATAAGATGCTGATGGTACAGCGCCTCCTGTATTTGCTGGACTTAAAGGAGAGATTGCTGTGCCGGCAAAAACAGACTGCGGGCTGGCATAACTTATATTTGGCGCATTAAGTATAGTAAAATTACCGTAAGTAACAGTGCCAACAAGTGTTGTTACAGTTACAGGGCCACTCGCACCTGCCGGTACATTGCCGGTTATAATGGTATTTGTATTATTAACATTAAATAGTGGCAAGGAAACACCACCAATACTTACCGCTGTTACCCCAATTAAATTAGTACCTGTAATAGTAATAGTGGTACCCGGTGGGCCGGTACTTGGCGAGGTCTGACTTACTGATGCAACAGTATTTTCATTGGCATTATTTCTAAAAATCGAAACCGGTGAAATACTACATACAATATCCGGTATGCCGTCTCCGTCAACATCGCCGATATCTAAGCCTTGTGAATAAGCGGGCAAATCAAACCTTGGTGCCAGCGAAGCCGTGGTAAAGCTACCCGGCACGGCCAGGTTACGAAATACCGACGTAACATTTCCGCCCCCACCTACAACAATATCCGGTTTACCATCGCTGTCCATATCGGTAATACTAATGGCAACCGGGTTAATCGCGGTTGAAAAATCTACTTTAGGAGCAAAAGAAGACGCGTCGATCGTACCTGTTGTTGAGGTATTACGTAATATGGATATGTTTGACGTAGTTAGGTAATTTGATACAATGATATCGAGCTTACCATCACCGTCAATATCTGCCACTTTTACTGCACTGCAATTGTTATTAATAGGAAACATTACCGGGCTGGCAAAAGAGTTAAGAGTGATACTTCCTGGAGTTGACAAATTGCGGAAGACCAATATATTACCGCCATTCCCAACCGAAACTACATCGGGTTTACCATCATTGTCCAAATCAGCCATTGTTAAAGGACCTATGCCTGGAGCGGCAAAATCAACTTTGGATGCAAAAGATGCAGATGTTATACTTGTTCCCGCAACATAAATATTCCGAAATACCGAAAAAACGTTGGCCGTAGGGTTATAACACAGTAAATCTAATTTACCATCACCGTCAACATCGGCTAAAGCCGGAGTGCCTGGGATAGCCAATGTTACCGGCGGAGCAAAAGACGTTGAGGTAATTGATCCAGGAGTGGAAATATTATGATAAAACGCATTATTTACAAACAGATCAGGTTTACCATCGCCGTCAATATCGCCGATAACGATGCCTCCGGCATAAGCAGTGGTACCAATATCAACTTTGGGGCCAAATGAGCCTGGCGTTACAGTACCGGCGGTTGATATATTACGGAAGATCGAAATTGCGTCATCGGTACTATTAGCAGTTAGCATATCGGGTTTACCGTCGCCGTCAATATCAAAAAGGTATATAGAATTTGGAGCCGCGCTTGACGTAATGTCAACTCTGGGGTCGAAATTTTTTGGTGACAATGGCTTGGACGAAAATGTAATACTAAAAGGTTTTGATGAGTTACCTACAAGCCCTGTTGTATTATCCAATACGCTAAAGGGCACAAATGTGGCGCCCAAAGGTACTGCAACCTTTAATTGCGTAGCAGATGCGGATATTACCGTCGCCCGTGTAGCGCCAAAGAAAACGACGTTACCGGCTACGGCCGGATTAAAATTACTCCCATTAATAATAACTGTTGTACCAACAGGACCAGATGCCGGCGAGAATGAGCTGATCACAGGGCGGGAAATCGAAGCCACAGCCTGCACCGCAAAACTAAATGTAGCAGGGCTGATGCCGCTACCGTTAGATGCGGTAATGGTATAAGTTGTAAGCGCTGCTGCTGCGGTGGGCGTACCACTAATAATACCGGTATTAGCATCAAGGGTTAAACCGGGAGGCAGTGCCGGGGTAATTGTATAGGTACCCGTTATCGCGCCACCATTATTAACAGGTACTATTGGCGTTATAGGTACATTGACTGTGATCGTCCACGAACCGGGATAAGATAATACAGGTGCCGGGATATAAGTAAACCCAGCAATGGTGTCTTTGCCCATGTTGGTTGAAATAGCAACTTTTCCTGTAGTTCCTGCACCTACAACAGCTGTAACCGTAGTGGGCGAAACTATATTAAATGATGTTGCTGCGGTACCACCGAATGTAATTGAAAATATCCGGGCAAAATTAACACCTGTGAGTGTCACTGTAGTACCTTTAGCCGCCGATGCAGGCGAAAAAGAAGTGATTTTTGGCGGGCCAACGGTTGATGGGTCATTACGGAATACAGCAATAGTAGCAGAAAAACTACTGATAGTTGTTATGAGGTCGGGCTTTCCATCGCCGTCAACATCGCCCACACAAATACTCGAAGAGCTTTGCGTTGGCGACCATACAATATTTGCAGCCGAAAAGGATGTCTTGGTAATATTGCCACTACCGGTTAAATTGCGTACAATAAAGTTGGGAGTAACAATATCTGGAAAGCCGTCACCATCAATATCGGCTATTTCAACCATATTACCTGCCGAGTAAGTAGAGCCAACGTTAACCTGGGCAGCCATGGAGGAGGAGTTTATAGTGCCCGTAACGCTGGTATTTTGTAATATAGCTAACGGGGCAGCCGAACTACAAACAACAATGTCGGGTTTACCATCCCCGTTCAGATCGCCTATGGCCGCGTTCGTTGGTGCATTAATTGTAGGATAGTCTACATGCTTTGCAAACGAAGCTGAATTAATTACTCCGACAGGTGTAATATTGCGTAAAATTGATACCGTGTTATCCTGCCCATTGGTTACCACAAGATCGGGTTTGCCATCACCATCAACATCAGCTAAGTTTACAGAGGTGGATCCACGGCCAGCCTCAAAATCATACCGCGAAACAAATGACACATTGCCCGGTGTACTGGTATTCGGAAGTACTGAAACACCTTTAAGTGAAGAATTGGCCATCAAAATATCGGGTTTACCGTCCCCGTCAACATCGCCAACGTTTACCAAATAAGTATTGTTACCATAGGGCACGGAGTTATAGGCAATATCAACCTTTGGAGCAAACGAAATATTTCCAGGTGTTGAAGTATTGAGTAATACCGAAACACCGATACCATAAAAACTATAGTACGAAACTAAAAGGTCGGGCCTGCCGTCACCGTCAATATCTGCCACTTTTATAGATTCGGGATCTATCCCTACTGTAAAGTTAAGGGTGGTAGGATTACCACTGCCACCAAACGAATTTGGAGTAATGCTTCCGGTAGTTGAAACATTCCTGATCACCGAAACCGAATTATAACCGTTATGAAATATCAGGTCGGGTTTACCATCCCCATCGATATCGGCCACCTTTACATTAAGTGCAGTATAATTAGATACACCTACTAACTGATCAAAATCCTGTGGAGTAATATCATTTTTTGACGGGAACGTTACCACAAATTTTAACGGCGCATACCCGGTCAATCCGTTTGCTTTATTAAGTACCGACGGGACTTCGTAAGTAGCCCCCACCGGAACCGTTACCACGAGTTTTGTAGTAGTGGCACTTGTAATCGTAGCTTTTACACCACCAAAATAAACGACATTACTTGCAACCGACGAATTAAAATTAGTACCTGTTATGGTTACCGTAGTACCCACCGGACCAGATGACGGCGTAACAGAACTTACCACCGGCGGTACCGAAGGCGCCGGAGTAACAGGGTTATTTCTTAACACCGAAAAAGTATTACTGGTTTGATTTACAACAATTATGTCTGGCATACCATCGCCATCTATATCGGCAACGGCCAGCCCAGAATTACCAGTACCGGCAGTAAAGTCAACTTCTGTATCAAAAAAACTATAGGCAAATGTTGTGTTGGTTGAAATATTACGAAAAACCGGCACCTGACTTAATCCCGAATTAGCATATAAAAGATCAGGCTTGCCATCGCCGTCAATGTCGGCAACAACTAACGATGATGATGTGCCATTAGGACTATACGGCACTGTCAGATTAATAGCAAACGAAACAGGAGCATCAAACGAAGCAGATGTAATGATATTACCCGTTGATATGTTATGCGATAACGTGATGCCATTGCTTCCATTGGTGATTATATCGGGCCTGCCATCGCCATCAACATCGGCAACGCACACCACAGAACCCGAATAGGCATTAGGCAAGGTGATTAATGGTGCAAATGAGAGATTCCCAACGGTTGATGTGTTTATAGCGATCCCGATGTTTGACGTTACAATGTCGAGTTTTCCATCACTATTCATGTCGGCCAGGGTCATTTCTGACGAGAATATAAAATCCGCCCTGGGGCCGAAAGAAGTTGTTGTGATCCCTCCCGTAACTGTTTTATTAAGCAATATGGATAGTACGGAACCATTTTGAACAACAATATCAGGTTTGCCGTCGCCATCCATATCGCCAACAACCGTGTGCGACAGGGAAGTACCAATGGCTATATCGACCTTAGCAGCAAAAGAACCCGTGGTAATACTACCGCTAACCGCAATATTGCGAAATATAGAAATGGTTCCGTTGTTGGTTGGGCTCGAATTCGTTACAATGATATCAGGCTTGCCATCACCATCTATATCGGTAATGATGACGCTTTGTGGGGTGCCGGTAGTTGTAAGATCGATCTTTGGTGCAAATGATGATGCTGTAATGCTTCCGCTTGCAGCAGTGTTACGGTATATAGATATAGTGTTACTGCCCGAATTGGCAATAACCACATCGGGTTTGCCGTCGCCATCAATATCCCCTACAGTAACCGTATTAGGTGTAGTGGCCGTGGTAAAATCAACTTTAGTACTAAAATCGGTTAACGAAATGCTTCTTTTAGATGCAAAAGTTGTATTAAATGGTGTGTTTGCGTACCCTGTTAAATGATTGGCCGTATTTAACACCGATAAAGGCTGGTATGTGGCACCTGTTGGAACGGTTACTGTAAGCTGTGTTGCACTGGCGGTATTTACAACCGCCTGGCTTGCACCAAAAAAAACAATATTACTTGCGGCGGTGGTATTAAAGTTATTCCCGGAAATGGTTATTGCCGTACCAGCCGCACCGTTAGCCGGGGCAAATGATGTTACCGTTGGTGGCGGCACATTCACAGCGCTGGCAGGTGTTGGATCATTTCTCAAAACCGAGTACGTGTTGCTGGTTGAGTTGGCAGTTATCAGGTCTGCAAGCCCATCGCCATCAATATCGCCAACACATATAGCTGTAGGTGCAGCACCTGTTGCAATATCAACCTTGGCGGCAAAGGTAACAACCGGTGCACCGCCAAGAGGCATCAGGTTTCGAAATACGGATACGGTATTATCGGTAGTGTTAGCTGTTATCAGATCTGGGATTCCGTCACCATCCATATCGCCTACTGCAACTGATTTAGGCGACACACCGGTTATCAGATCAACCTTAGCGCTAAATGATACATAATTGTAAGAGGTGGTATTGCTTAAAACCGATATTGTATTGACTTTTGAATTAGCGACAATAATATCCGGCTCTCCGTCCTGGTTAATATCTGCAACTACTACCGACTGGGCACCACCACCCGTGATCAGATCGGTATGTGAGTTAAACGATGCTGCGTTTATGATACCCGGGATTGAAGCATTTTGTAAGATAGAACAAGAGTTACCTGTAAAATTGGCTGTAATTATTTCTGGCTTGCCATCGTTATTAACATCGCTAATAGCGATACCGTGAGGGGTATTCCCTGTAGCATAATCAAACTTAGCTGCAAATAAAACATTACCTGGCGCCGACATGTTTTGAAATACCGAAATTGTGTTTGCGCTTGCATTCGCAACAACCAATTCAACTTTACCATCACCATCTACATCGCCAATAGCTAAAGCGTATGGCCCGGTACTTGTTGTCATGGTTTTAGGTGCGGCAAAGCTAATAGTGCCTGCTGTTGATGTGTTTAAATAAACCGATACAGTATTATCAGTAAAATTTACAACTGCTACATCGGGCTTTCCATCGCCATCAACATCGCCGATAGCCATAGCCTGTGGGCCGTTACCTGTGGAAAAATCAACCTTTGCAGCAAAAGACGATGCAGACACGCTTCCGGTAGCAGCAGTATTACGATATACAGAAAACGAATTGGCGCTTGGATTCACGGTTAACACATCAAGCTTCCCATCACCATCTATATCGCTAAGGTTTGCCGATTGTACACCGTTTGGAGTTGTAACATCAACTTTGGGATCAAAATCGGTACTTGCAATACTATGCTTGGTATTAAAAGTAGTAACAAAACCATTTGTTGAACTTGTGGATAATGCAACTGCTGTATTGAGTACGGTTATAGGCTGATAGGTTGCCCCCGGCGGGACCGTAACGGTTAATTGTGTTGTAGTAGCCGTTTGTACCACGGCCTGGGCAGCGCCAAAATAAACAATATTTGCTGCTGCGTTAACATTAAAGTTATTGCCCGTAATAGTTACCGTAGTGCCTACAGGGCCACTTACCGGGATATACGAGGTAATTAGGGGTGCAGGTGCATATACAAAACCAGCATGATTAACAATCCCCCCTGGTACCGTTACGCTTATATTGCCGGATGCTGCCACATTATCAACAACTGCGGTTATAGTAGTTGCAGATACAACAGTAAACGATTTCGCATTAATACCACCAAAACTCACCGCAGTAGCACCAGTAAAATTAGTACCGGTAATTGTAACGGTTTTTCCGGGTGCCGCGGCAACTGGAGTAAATGAGGCAATAGTCGCGGCGGGTAAAAATGTAAAACCTGCCGCTGTGCCTGTTGCTATGGGAGTTGTTACCGATACATTACCACTTGCTCCCTGGCCTACTGTGGCTGTTATGCTCGTAGCCGAGTTAACAGTAAACGAGGCGGCAGGCGTACCTCCAAAACTTACCGCAGTAGCACCTGTAAAATTAGTACCGGTAATTGTTACTGTGGCGCCGCTATTAGCCAGTGCAGGTTTAAACGTAGCAATTACAGGTGCGTCTATCGTATTTACAAATATTGAGATCACACCCGTAAAATAATTTGAAATGACCATGTCGGGTCGGCCGTCGCCATCAATGTCGGTTACCACCAATCCTGTTGAAATGGCTTCTCCGGAATTTTGATAAGGGTTAGGGCCTTTAGAAATATCAACCTTGGTTGCAAAGGCAGCATTACCTGGTGTGGAGGTGTTCTTAAATACAGAAACATAGCCAGGAAAAAATGAATCAGGCACTGCAAGATCGGGCAAGCCATCGCCATCTATATCGCCAATGCCAATTGTGGTAGGATAAGTTCCCAGGCTATAAACAACAGCGTCGTTGAACGATATGCTGCCATTTACCGTAGTGTTTTTGTAAATGTAAAACTGATTGTAGCCAGCCGGTTCAGCCATGTCTGGCTTACCGTCCCCATCAAAATCAGCAATGATAACATTTTCCGGATGGTAACCCGATTGGAATGATGTAACCCAAACAAATGATATATTACCTATTGTGCTTGTATTTTTATATACATTGGTAAATTGGTTTGTTTGGTATTGATTGGTTGTAACAAGATCCATCTTTCCATCGCCATTCAGATCGGCAGCATAGGCTCCGCCAAGAAAATAGTATGTATTGGTGGTAAAGTTAACTACAGGTGCAAAGGTGATAGTGCCCCCGACGGTTGTATTGCGATATATAGAAAATGTATTATTGTTGCCATTAGTAACAATGATATCGGGCTTACCATCATTGTCAAAATCGGCAATTGAAATACCGGTTGGGCCAGCACTATCGGCAATAATAATAGGCGAGGCAAATGAAATACCCCCGGCCGAGCTCGTGTTTTTTAATATTGTAAAATTAGCCGGACTAAAGTAAACCAGATCGGGCTTACCGTCGCCGTCCATATCACTAATATATATATGATTTATGTAGTTTGCAGAAGTAAAATCCTGCTTAGCAGCAAACGAGGTGTGACCGGGACTACTTGTGTTTTTAAATACAGAAAATATATTGGAGTTTAACGCGATAACATCTGTTTTTCCGTCACCATCCAGATCGGCTACAGACACATTCATAACATTGGGCGATACCGGGAGATCGACCTGTGTGCTAAATGAATTTGCAGCAATGGGTCCGGTATTGGCAAAAGTTACGCTGAACGATTTGTTCGCATAAGCAGTTAAGTTATTGGCTGTTACTGTTATGGGTTGATAATTTGCCCCGACCGGAACGGTTACTGTGAGTTGGGTTGCTGTTGCCGATACTACTGTAGCCCTGGCTACGCCGAAATACACGATATTATTAGCCGCAACAGAATTAAAGTTTTTGCCTGATATAGTTACGGTTGAACCTATCGGACCGGATAAGGGTGCAAATGATGTGATAGCAGGCGGTGGTGTGCCATAAACAAAGCCCGTACCCGTACCAGTACCATATGGGGTTTTTAAAGTAACAACTCCTGTTGTACCCGCGCCTACAATGCCTGTGATGCTTGTAGACGAATTTACGGTATACGATGCTGCGGGTACTCCGCCAAACGACACCGCCGTTGTACCGGTAAAGTTAACACCTGTCAAGGTGATTGGCGCGCCGGTTAACCCGGTTTCGGGACTAACAAGATTTATTGCCGGTTCATTTATTTTGTTACGAATAATTGAGATCAAATTATTACCCTGGCTTGGCGAAATAATATCTGGTTTGCCATCGCCGTCCAGATCACCAAAATCAGTACCGGCCGGGAAAGTATAACTTGCGGCGGCATCGAACGTTATATTGCCGGTTGTACTTTTATTTTTGGAAATAGAGGCCCCCGCTATTATGTCCAGCCTGCCGTCTCCATCAAAATCTGATAGCCCGATAGGTACCAATGAATAACCCAGGCTGTTAGCACCTGCGAAATCCAATCGTGGCTCAAATATGATGTTTGCACTGGAGGATATGTTGCGAAGAACCGAAAATGACGAGCCGTTCGAAAATGCCAGATCAGGTTTACCATCGCCGTCCAGATCGCCAGCAGTGATACCTGTAGCACCGTTGGTCAAATAATCAACCTTGGGTGCAAATGATGTTACACCGCCCGTGGTTGTATTCATGTAAACGGAAATATTTGAGTTCCCTGTGCTGGTACTTGCCGAATTTATAATCGCAAGATCGGGTTTACCATCACCATTAAAATCGGAGGCAATTATTCCTCCGGGTGTACTCCCTGTTGTAAAATCGGTTTTTGAAGCAAATGATATTACTGATGTCGTACTGGTGTTGATTAGAACAGAAAAGGTATTATCGCTACTATTGGTTGTGATAATGTCGGGTTTACCATCGCCATTTATATCGGCTACGGTAATGCCCGCTATCCGGTTGCCGCTCGAAAACTGCACGGCAGGCAAAAAGGATACATTACCCGGCGTACTTGTGTTTTTTAAAACATATACAGTATTTGAGTAATTACTACTAACTACAATATCGGGTTTACCATCGCCATCAACATCTTCTAAATTAAATGCGCCAGGATTTACCGGCATGCTAAGATCTATCTTTGGTGCAAATGATGTTGAACTAAGCGTACCGGGAGCAGTACCAATATTTCTGAAAACAGACATTGAATTCACGGTATTACTTGCAATCGCCAGCACTATATCCGGCTTGCCATCGCCATCAATATCTTTTACTTGTGCTAAGCCAGCGTTGCCGGTAATAGAATAATCTATTTGTTTATCAAAGGCGGTTGGCACAAATTGGCCTCCGCCGCCAAAGGTTACGATAAACGAATTTTGCGAGTATACAGTTAACGTGCTTGTTGTTACAGTTATGGGTTTGCAAGTTGCACCCGGGGGCACTGTTACGGTGATTTGTGTTGCGCTGGCCGAATTAACGGTTGCACGGGCTGCCCCTATAAAAACAATATTATTTGCCGGTGTACTACTGAAATTAGAGCCTTTAATGGTGATAACCGAACCCGTCGGACCGCTTAAGGGGCTAAAGGAAGAGATTGTTGGAACCTGACAATAGCTATGTATTGCAAAAGCCGTAAATACAAAAAAAAGTAAAAGTTTCTTCATTTAGCGATAGCTCAAAATATTCGGATAATATGAATAATGTTAGTTGCAATATAAAAAACATTTAGTGATATTAAAGTATTTGCTATTATATTTTTTTATACAAATTGCCCTTTTTCAGGAAATAACAGTTAAGTATCAGCGGCCATAACTTTACACATACGCTAACAGGTTATGATAAATTGAAAACCAATAAAATTTCGTTGTAAAAACAGCAAAACTAAATCAATATCGAAGTTATGGTAAATGTAATATGGCAAAAACGACTAAAAAAAGGGGCTCGAACCCCATGAACAACAAAACCCCAATAATCAGATTATTGAGGCTTTTAAAAGTACAGGGAAGCGGAGAAATGTCGAACTTTTTGGAGGATTTGAAGGCAATTGCCAATATCAAGCTGTTTCCTGGACGAGAACCCCCTTAGTAGAGACTTTAAAATCAAGTACAAACGATGTTATACAGACCAAAAGAGTAAAAATAATTCATTGTCAAATATTTATGAAAATGATTGTTTGCAATTGAGTAATCATGTGAAAAGAGCAGAATAGTTTTTTTTAACTCATGGTAGATGTTTTGCTGTGTGTATTTTTCTGGCAAATGCCTACTATGGTATTTTAGAAAATGCAAACAAAAACAGATTCATCTATTTTTAAACAGGCTCTTTCGTCTTTATAAAATGTACCGGCCGGTAGAATGCTTGGATGATGGAAGGGGGGATTTTTCAATTTTCGAAAGAACTGCCCCAGCGGAAGATTGACGATAATAAAACATCAAAAAGACTCCTTATTTATCCTAAGGACGGTAGTAATTTAAGTCAGTCATTATTTTTTTGCCCTG
>Ga0105855_1000569_pt1 | contig 15980 bp, 6 predicted proteins | sample OrgsoiDNA_201059_FD_89680 | JGI IMG/M metagenome (GOLD analysis project Ga0105855, IMG submission 89680) | Permafrost soil microbial communities from the Arctic, to analyse light accelerated degradation of dissolved organic matter (DOM) -... | ecosystem: Environmental > Terrestrial > Soil >... | reverse complement strand
GGTTTACTGTAATGGCAAACTTTGCGGTTATACCATTATGGGCGAGCTGCCTTTTCAGGCCGATATTACCGATGCGGTAAAACCCGGCCAAACCGCACAGATCGCTGTGCGCATCACCAATCCGGGAGGGCACCTCGACTGGATAGATTTTGGCCAGATGCGGATACAATGGGGTAAATACTTTTTACCGCCATCGCATGGTTTTGGTGGTTTGGATAATGACATACAATTGTGCGTTCGCGATAATGTTTCGGTTACGGATATCGCCGCCATCAATAAACCCAACCTGCACCAGGTACACCTGGTTGCCGAGGTAAACAGCAAGAGCCACGCTTATTCCGGCCCGGTGGAATTCAGTATCGTGTACAACGGAAAGATATTATGGACAGGTCAAAAGGCTATTACCCTCGCCCCCGGCCAAACAAAAATAATTGAGGTTGACGCACAGGTGAGCAATGCCGAGCCATGGTCGGTTAATACACCGGTGCTTTATCAGGCAAAAGCCTCCTTAACCGGTTTAACAGCGAGCGCTAAAAATGTCAGCTTTGGGTTTCGCTATATGACAGCCGAGGGCATTGGCACCAATGCCAGGTTGGTGTTCAACAATAAACGCATTGTACCTATCTCGGCCATATCATGGGGGTATTGGGGGCGTAATGGCCTTTGGCCAGATGAAGCGATGGCCAAACGGGAAGTATATGCCGCAAAAAAAATGGGGTTAAATTGCCTGCAATTCCATCGCAATATAGGTAAACCTGCCGTTTTGGATATTCAGGATAGAGAAGGCCTGTTGCGCTGCGAGGAACCCGGCGGCGGTAAATTTGCAGTAGGTGCAAGATATGCCAGAGGCCCGTTTGGGCCCAATGGCGAATTTTTAGCTCAGGATGAAAAGTTATTAGACGCTCTTAAACCGGCAACGGATTATGTACAGCCCGATACTGTAAATACCAGCGGCTTAGGCCCGGATAGCGATGGCATTACCTTTTGGGAAAAGTACGAGGAAGAAAAAATACTGGAAATGGTCAAACGTGATCGCAGCCATCCTTCGCTGATCATGTACACCATGCAAAATGAATCGAGCGATCTCGATCTGCGCAATCCGCGGATTTACAGGCTCTTCAGGGAGATACATGCGCTTGATCCAAGTCGCATCACGGCTTTCTACTCTGGCGGCGATCCGAAAGCCGCACAGGTGTTGATGTTGCCTTACCGCGATGATATTAGTTATGCGGGTACTAAGAATCCCTATGCCGGCTGGCAGGATATTCATACCTGCGGCGGCCCCTGCAATTACCTTGATTTTCTATATACCGATCCCAGCAATTTCAGGGAAAAGCAAAAATCAGATAAGCATACCAATATTAACATGTGGGGCGAAATGCTGGGCGCGGCCACGCCCGATAACTATGATCAACTGGTGCATTCTTTCGATAAGAAAAACCCGGACGGTTATGAAAAAGCCGATATGACGGAGATTTTAAATGGCTATCATGAGTTTTTAGATAAATGGAAATTCCGCAAAGCTTTTCCGACAGATTCTTCGTTGTTCACTTCTATCGGTTACCGGATGTATTACTTCTGGAAAAAAATGGTTGAGCAATCGCGCATTGATAATAACAACGATTATTTGGTGATCAGCGGATGGGAAAGTACAACAATTGATAATCATTCCGGGTTGGTAGATAACCATCGGTTTTTCAAAGCCGATCCGGCAGTAATAGCCGCGGCATGCAAGCCCGAAATATTGTCTATTCAACCACGACACATGATCGTTAGTAAAGGAAGTAAAGATATTGTTGACGTTTTTTTGGTTAACGAAACCAACAGGAACGGCGCATACACCCTAAAGTTTGCAGTTAAACGCCCTGATGGTTCGGTGATGTTTAAAACCGAAAAGGAAGTAAACGCCGTAGGCGGAGATACTTACGGACAATTGCTTACTGATAATATTGAGTTCAACACCGATGTATCGGGAATGCTGAAAATAGAGGCTATTATCATACCCAAAAAAGGAGCCGAAAAACCTCTTGAAGGCAAAGAGGTAATAAGTGTAGTGGATGTTGCTTCGGTACCGGTGTATAAAAATATTGCACTGGTGGAATCGGATAATGAACTTGCCAATACATTAAAAGATACCTGGGGTGTCGCGCCTCAAAAGCTTTCGGATATAGATCCGGCTAAACATTTGGATGCTATTGTACTGTCTACCAAAATGGCATCTAACAATTTATTTGAAGCTGGTAAACCCATAGCCAATACGCCGGTATCTCAAAATTTAATACCTGAAGGACAAGCAGCTTCCGGACAGGCCAAAACTATTTCTACTGCAGTGCAAACACAATCAGGAATCTCCCTTGCTGAATTTGACGAAGCTTTAAACCGGGTAAAAAATGATGGTACACGATTGGTGCTGTGGCCCGATAATGACCGTGGCGCCGATGCTTTTGCAAAAGAGCTTGCCAAACGCAATATTATAAAATATGCCGGCAAAGTAGGTAACCTTGGCGCACCCTGGTTTGGTACCTGGTTCTTTGTGCGTAAACATTGGTTGCTTGATGGCTTGCCAACAGATTGCGCCATGGACTGGCGGTACGGCATCAGTGCTTTCGGAGGACCGGAATGGCTGAAAGAAAGCCCGCGCGGCACCAATACCGATGGTTTGTTGATTGATGGTAATGGCATAGAAGCTGTTGTCGGTTTTGGCGCCGATCATAATCCGAAGGTTGGTTTATCAGGTTGCGTAATACCTTATGGTAAAGGCCAGATTGTGCTTTACTGCCTGCCGCAGCTGGTGCAAAGCCTGCAAACCAAAGGCGATTTTGCCATTAACCGGACTATTTGCGAGCGCTTACTGGCCAACAGCTTACAGTCAAAATAATAATGCGTCATTTGTAATCAGATCAAAGTATGAAATACTTATTGTTGGTTTTTGCCGGATACTTAAGTCTTACCGCCCAGGCGCAGTCAGGCGGTAAAATAAAAGTGGCCTGTATCGGCGCCAGCATTACCTATGGCGCCAGGATTGAAAACCGAGAACAAAACTCGTACCCTGCACAACTGCAAAAAATGCTGGGCAGTAGTTATGATGTCACCAACTATGGCGTAAGTGGTACCACCCTGCTCCGCAAAGGAAACTTTCCTTATTGGAAAACTAAAGAATATCAGTCGGCATTAACAAGCCAGCCCGATGTTGTGGTGATTGACCTTGGCGGGAACGATGCCAAACTCATCAACCGGAATCATTATAGTGAATTTGAAAGTGATTATCAGGGTTTTATCCGGTCGTTCGCCCAATTGCCCTCACATCCGCGAATCATCTTGTTATCGGCTATGGCTTCCTTTGTCAGCGATACCTCACAGATATGGGATCCCGTTATCGTTAAGCGCATTAACCCAATGATACAGCACGTAGCCTACACCGAAAAAGTTGAGGTTTTGGATATGCATTCGCCGTTTGTAAACAAAGAGGAATTGTTTTCAGATAAACTCCATCCAGATCAGATAGGTGCAGGCATCATGGCTAAAACCGTTTATAATGACTTGGTGCAAACAAGGGATAAAGACTTTGACATAACCAATAAACTTAATACTCCGGTAACCCAGTCCTCATTCTATGGTTATGAGTGCGACGATTTTACATTTAACGGCCGGACCTGTAAAATTGCGAAGCCTAAATTAGCTGCAAAAGGACACCCGTGGATATGGCGGGCACGCTTTTGGGGGCATGAGCCGCAAACAGATATCGCCTTGCTGCAACAGGGTTTCCATGTGGTATATTGCGATGTGGTTGAATTGCTGGGTAATGAACAATGTATATCGTTATGGAACAGGTATTATGATCTGCTCCATAAAGTCGGATTATCCAAAAAAGCGTTGATGGAAGGCATGAGCCGGGGCGGGGTGTATGTTTTTAACTGGGCGGCGGTAAATCCGGATAAAGTGGCCGGTGTTTATGTAGATAACCCGTTGTTAAATTTCCCCTCGTGGGCCGCACAGTTTGCCGTTAAGCCCGGTGCTACCGATGAGATGTACCTTGCTTTTAAGAAGGACTATAATTTAGTTAGCGATGACGAGGTGCTCAACTTTAAGGGTAGCCCGGTTGATCAGGTTAAGCAAATCGTAAAAGGCAAATATCCGATATTGATACTTTGCGCCGATGCGGATGAAGCGGTCTCGCCACAGAATAATACTTTGCTGTTTGAACAGAAGATAAAAGAATTGAATGGCAACATAACCGTGATACATAAACCGGGAGCAAAACATCATCCGCATAGTTTGCCTAACCCGGAGCCCATTGTTGATTTTTTATTGAAGGCCGGAGGCTATGATTTGCCTGCGCCAAAAACGAATTGAATTTTTATGAGAAGAATATCCTTTTTGATTATGTTTTTCGGTTTGGCTGTTTCAGCATATGCACAAAATGCCGATCTGAAACTTTGGTATAACAAACCAGCCGGTAAAGTTTGGGAAGCCGCGCTACCCATAGGTAATGGTAGGCTGGCGGCCATGGTGTACGGCAATCCCGACAATGAATGTATAAAGCTGAATGAAGCAACCGTTTGGAGTGGCGGCCCTAACCGGAATGATAGTGAAACCTCACTTGAAGCTTTGCCCGAAGTACGTAAGCTTATTTTTGAAGGTAAAAATAAAGAAGCTGCGTTGTTGGCAACTCAAAAGATAAAGTCAAATAAAATTAACGGGATGCAGTTTCAGCCGGTGGGCAATTTGAACCTGCAGTTTCCGGGGCATGATCAGTTTACAAATTATCGCCGCGAACTGGATCTGGAACGTGCCGTAGCTACAACCACTTATACCGTTAACGGAACCCAATTTAAACGCGAGGTTTTTGCCTCTATTCCCGATCAGGTTATTGTGATGCGTTTAACTGCCGATAAACCGGCGAGCTTATCGTTTACAGCATCCGTGTTTAGTACGCAACGGGCGTCAGTGGGCACCAAAGGGAAAGATGTGCTTACCCTCTCGGGTATTACAGGCGATAAGGACGGTGTAAAAAGCAAGATCAAGTTTCAATCGCTCGTGAAGTTTAAAACCGAAGGTGGTAAAGAGTCATCGTCAGATTCAACCGTTACTGTTTCCGGCGCTAACTCCGTAACAATTTACATCTCCATTGCCACCAACTTTGTTAATTATAAAGATGTCAGCGCAAACGAAAGATCGCGTGCGGAAGCCTATCTGGATAAAGCTCTACAAAAAAGCTACGGCCAGTTACTAAGCACGCATTTAGCGTCTTACCAGCAATACTTTAATCGCGTGAAATTGGATCTTGGCACAACAGATTCCGTCAAAAATCCGACGGATATCCGTGTGCGGGATTTTGCCACGGGGAACGACCCTCAGTTGGTGTCGTTGTACTTTCAATTTGGCCGGTACCTGCTTATTTCATCATCACAACCCGGAGGGCAGCCCGCAAATTTGCAGGGTATCTGGAACGATAAACAATCACCGCCCTGGGGTAGTAAGTATACCATCAATATCAACACCGAGATGAATTACTGGCCGGCAGAAGAAACCAACCTGGCCGAAATGCACGAGCCACTGGTGCAAATGGTCAGGGAGCTTTCGGAGACCGGACAGGCAACCGCTAAAACCATGTACGGTGCAGGCGGTTGGGTAGCACACCACAATACCGACCTTTGGCGTATTACAGGCCCCGTAGATGGCGTTTTCTCGGGCATGTGGCCTTCGGGAGGGGCTTGGTTAAGTCGCCATTTGTGGGACAGGTATTTATACAGCGGTGACCAGCAATATCTTAAATCAGTATATCCCGCTTTAAAGGGCGCAGCACAATTTTACCTCGATTTTTTAACCGAAGAGCCTGAGCATAAATGGCTGGTCATTTCACCGTCCTTATCGCCCGAAAACGGGCCGGCCGCTTATCATGGGGTATCTATTGATGCCGGCGTCACTATGGATAACCAGTTGGCCTTCGAGCTTTTCAGCAATGTGATCAACGCCGCTAAAATTTTAAAAACCGATCATGAGTTTACGGAGAAATTGGCGGCTGCACGCAAACGCCTTCCGCCCATGCAGATCGGGCAATACAGCCAGTTGCAGGAGTGGCTGCATGATCTGGATAGCCCTAATGACAAAAACAGGCACGTATCGCATTTATTTGGTTTGTACCCAAGCAACCAAATATCGCCTTACCGTACACCCGAATTATTAGATGCGGCGCGCACTTCGCTGATTTATAGAAGTGATATTTCCACCGGTTGGTCAATGGGATGGAAGGTGAATTTATGGGCGCGATTGCTGGATGGCAACCATGCTTACCAACTGATCAAAAACCAATTAACGCCGGTTGGGCTCAATAAAGGGGGAGCAAATAGCGGCGGAGGTACCTACCCCGATCTGTTCGATGCGCACCCGCCTTTCCAGATAGACGGTAATTTTGGCTGTACTGCCGGTATTGCCGAAATGCTGCTGCAAAGTCATGATGGCTTTGTAAATCTGTTACCCGCGCTACCCGATGCCTGGGCAAGTGGCAGCGTGAGCGGTTTACGGGCTTTGGGCGGCTTTGAAATTGTTGATATGCAATGGAAGGACCACAAATTAACGCGGATACAAATCAGATCGCTGTTGGGCGGTAATTGCCGGTTGCGGGTACCCAACGCTTTAAAACTACAAGGCGGTACTTTAACCATAGCAAAAGGGGCTAACATCAATCCTTTTTATCATTTGGAAGAAACACCGGCCCCGGTAATTTCGGATAAGGCACATCTGAAACCAGTTCAGCTTAAAGAAACACAACTTTATGATCTGGCCACGCAAGCCGGGAAAATATATACCTTAATAAATCAATAAATGCTGTACAAAGCTAAAATGAAAAAAATAAATGAGCTGCTTCGAATAAGCCTGATGGTGTTCTTATTACCGGCAAGCTCATACGCGCAGGATAAATTTAAACTGGTTGAAAACTTTGATAACCCCGCTGCCAAATATGAAAAGATAGGCCGCGGCGAAACCGGAATTGCCAATTCAACACTCACCACAAAAGATGCATATCTCACTTTTGGCGAAAATACCTGGGCAAACTACGAGATTGATTTCAAAGCCCGGGTGCCTAAAACTGCAGAGCAGGTACAGATCTGCGCCGGGTTCCGTGCGGCTAACCGTGATGACCGCTATATTGTCATGCTGAAAGGTGGCATCCAAAAAGATTTGTACCTGGCCCGGTTGGGTTACATGGGCAGCGATGATTTTTTGGCTTTACGCGAACTGGATTTTCAACCGGTACCCGGTAAATGGTACAATTTTAAAATAGAAGTCGCCGGAAACCGGATCAGGGTATATCTGAATAATGAGTCGCTACCCCGGATTGACGTAGTCGACAAACTATCAAGTATGGCACCTGCCGGTAAAGTTACTTTAGGCGGAAGCTGGATAACGAATGAATTTGATGATCTGTCGATCAAATCGATCAGCGCTGATAAGTTAACAGGTTCGTTCGATGAGTATAAGCCAATCTCCCTCAAGACAAAAGAAACAATACGGGTTCAACAGCGTGGCGATTATAGGCCTATGGCTGTCAAAAATATTAATAGCGGGCGTAATGTGATCTCGTTAAACGGCAAATGGCTGTTCTCGCCCGGATACGAGGTTGATGATGCCAATAAGGCAATTATGCCCGATGAAAGCGATGATAAGTGGCATGTACTGGAGGTTCCTAACTTTTGGAACCCGATACATGTTTGGCTGCACGGTGAAAAATATAATACCGGCAGCAAAGGCGTATCTGACAATTATTTTCAAAAGGAAGCAGCTCGCTGCGAAGCTTACACTTTTGATTATAAAAATACCAGTGTGGGCTGGTATCGCCAATGGATTGACCTGCCAAAAAATATCAAAAATAAAAACATACAGCTATCATTTGATGCCGTATCCAAGGTTGCCGAAGTGTATATCAATGGTCAAAAGGCAGGAAGCCATATTGGTATGTTTGGCAATTTCCAGGTTAACTGTACGGGGCTGTTTAAACCGGGCGACAATCTGATCACGGTTAAAGTGCTTAAAGATTATGTAAAAAATATTAAGGATGCGGATAAAGTAGTAGACGTCGCCGTTACGGTCGCCGTTACACAAAAAATGCTGAAGGATATTGCACATGGCTTTTTCAACGATGACCCTGCCGGAATTTGGCAGCCGGTATCGCTGATCATTACCGACCCGGTGCGCATTGAGGATGTATTTATCAAACCCAGCCTCACCGGATCGGATTTTGATATTACAGTAAAAAACTATTCGGATAAAACAGCAAATTTTGCTGTGGGAACCAATATATCAGGCGACATACAAAAGGATGAATTGTATAAGGGCACACCGCTCAAACAACTGGAGGTTAAAGCGGGAGAAGAAAAGACTTTCACTTACAGGATAACCGGCCTGCAACCCAGGTTATGGTCGCCGGAGCATCCCAACCTTTATAATTTCGACTTCTCCTTAATGGTTAATAATGCCATTGTCGATTCAAAAACAATACGGTCAGGCTTCCGCACCTTTAAGTCTATTGGCGATTACCTGTACCTCAACGGTAAACGCTACTGGTTGCGTGGTGGTAATCAAACACCATCCGCACTGGCGCCGAATGACGCCCTACTGGCAGACAAGTTTAGTAAACTGATGAAAGATGGCAATGTAGCGGTAACGCGTACCCACACCGTACCTGCAACCGAAACCTGGATGGATGCTTATGATGTCAACGGCGTTGGCGTAAGCTACGAAGGCACCTGGCCATGGCTGTTTTTAAACAGCAGTATGCCTGATACGAAACTGATAGACCTATGGAAATATGAGTTTTACGACCTGCTGAAAAAATACCGTAACCACCCGTCATTGTTATTATGGACTGTCAACAACGAGATGAAATTCTATGACAATGATCCCGATTCAGCGCGTACCAACGTAAAAATGCATATCATATCGGATGTGGTCAAACACATGCGTGTTATAGATCCGACAAGGCCCGTAGTTTTTGATTCGAACTATAAACGTAACACTAAAAAGTTTGGTGCCGATTATTTTAAAGATATTGATGATGGCGATATTGACGATGTACATGCTTACTTGAACTGGTACGATTACTCCATATTTGATTATTTTAAAGGAGAGTGGCAGGCTAAAAATAAGAATGAAGGGCGGCCATTGATAAGTCAGGAAATGTCGACAGGTTACACCGATGAAACCGGCCACGCCACCAGATTTTACAACTATGTGCACCAAAATCCCGAATCACTGGCGGGTAAATACACCTATGAATATTGCGATCCTAAATATTTCATGATCCCTCAGGCTTTCATCACCAAAGAACTTGCGGAAGCCTTACGTCGTAGTGATGATAAATCTGCCGGTATACTACATTTTGCATTAGTTACCTGGTTCAGCAATGTTTATTTAGCCGATAAGGTTAAGCCTTTCCCTGTCTACTACGATATGCAAAAGGCACTACAACCGGTATTGGTATCAGCCGAATTATGGGGCAGGCATTTTTATGCCGGAACACAATTGCCCGCGCGCATATGTGTCATTGATGATAAAGAAGACGGAACGCCGTTGCCTGCATCAGAGTTGCAATGGCAATTGATTAATAGCGATGGTACAGTATTGGCCAATGGCAAAGCAGCGGTACCGCAGGTTGCCCATTATACCCGCCAATGGATAGAGCCGAAAATTGATATCCCTCAAAATCTTCCTCAGTCCAAAATACAAGGCAAGTTGCTGTTAAAGCTGTTAACAGATGGAAAAACAGTTTCCGAAAATAGTTATGATGTGTTGCTGGCCGAAAAACCCGCGGCGGATGTTGCTAAGCTATCTGGGAAAAAAATAGCCCTATATGATCCCGGCAAAAGTTTAACCCGCTCACTTGATTTTCTGGGAGTTAAATATGCAGCTTCGGCAACGTTGGCTGAGTTATTACAGCAAAAAGCCGACGTATATGTGCTGTCGGGACTTACTTCTTCGGTTACGGATAAGGAAATAAAAGACATCAGGAATCTGATAGAGAACGGTAACAAAGTACTATTATCAGGCCCGGGTAACATCGCGGCCGCCTTGTACCCCGAATATATCCGCAGCCTGCTCAAAGCCAATGGCGAGATCACGACAATGGATATCCCGGAATCGGACATATTTGATGGCATTGAACCGCTGGAAACGCGTTACCTTAACAATAACAAACGTGAAAGCCCATCAGTAATTTCGGGTGCGTACCGTATCAACCGTAATCCTAATATTGAAGCGTTAGCTTCATTTATACAGATACACGGGTATTTATCCGGCGAAGTGAACGACAGGATGAAAAGACTGGATCAAATCAAAGGTTTCCCTATCGTAAAAATAAGCGACAAAGGCAGCGTATTATTATCAGAGATTAGGTTTGATAAGGCCACAACAGACCCGGTGGCGGCTAAATTATTGATAAATATGCTGATCGATCTGTCGAAGTAGAGAACATCCTCAACAATTGATTATAATTGTTTATGCTGATGAAAACGACCGGGTGTATAAGTTTGCTGATCTTAACGTTCGTTAGCATCTGTTTTGGTGCGACCGTAAAACCCAAAGTGGTTGTATACCCGGCGCCGGCCGGCGAAAAACTGAGTGAAGCCTATCGCGTTTCGGTGCAGGGGATAGCCGTTCCGGTGTATGTAGCCAAAGTTGCTCCCGGTGATAAGGTTCAGCGTTTTAAAGGTGTGGATGATACCCGGCATTCGGCCGATTATTTTGAAACGGCGGCCTTTGCATATTTTGATATGCAGGGAGCAGCGAGGGTGACAATAAGCGTCCCGGGAAAGGTGACAGCGGTTAAGGTACTGCCAATTTCTGCAGCAGTAAAAACTCGGATAGTATCAAATTTCGTCATCTTTACCATCACTAAGCCACAGAACCTTACTATCGAGATCAATGGCGAGGTCGTAAAATCGCTGCACTTGTTTGCCAACCCTTTGGAAAGAAATATTCCAAATCCCAATGATCCAGACGTGATTTTTTACGGGCCGGGCATCCATGTGGTCAGCCACCTGTTAATAGGCGCCAATAAAACCGTTTATATTGCCGGTGGCGCCATAGTTCAGGCGACTATTGATCCCGATGAAAAATTCACCATTAATGCGAAGGACAGTCTGAAAAACTATGGCACACCTACTTTTGAATTAATGGGTAGAAACATCAAATTCAGAGGAAGAGGGATTCTTGATGCCAGCCTATGCCCAACGCATGCCCGTAATTTGTTGATGGTGCGCAAAGGTTCAAACGTCAAAATAGAAGGTGTCATTTTACGTGATGCCAGCACCTGGAACATGCCCATCCGGCAGTCGGACAGTGTGGTAATGGATAATGTAAAGATATTGGGCTACCGTGCAAACTCCGACGGGATAGATATCTGCAATAGTCGGGATGTGTTGGTGAAAAATTGTTTTATCCGTACTGATGATGACCTGATTGTTGTTAAAGCCGACAAGGGGCAAGGCCCATCCAAAAATATCATTGCCAAATCCAACGTGTTGTGGAGCCCGGTGGCTCATGCCTTGAGCATCGGTGCCGAGATCAGAGAGCCGGTGGAGGATGTGCTTTTTACCGATTGTGATATCATCCACGATCAGGGCCGGGAATGGTCGATGCGCGTTTATCAATGCGATTCGGCTTTGGTCAGCAATATCCGTTTCGAAGATATCCGTGTTGAAGAAGCCCATCAACTCATTTCTCTGTGGATAGGTAAAGCGATCTGGTCGAGGGATAAAGATTTTGGGCGCATTCAAAACATCAGCTTTAAAAATATCCGGGCCTCTGGCTCGCCATTGAATGTGGAACTGCAGGGCGCTGATACGCTGCATGGCGTACAAAAAGTAAGCTTTCAGAACGTGCTATTAAATGGCAAATCCATTAGCTTGCAAGATGTAAAAACTAATGGGTTTGTTAAAGATATCAAAATTGAGCCTTAAATCATCGCCTGCGTTTTAGTCTCATTCCGGATGGAATAGAATATCGTCATTGTTAATCCAGGAAATATTATCGCCTGCAACCCGATCCATTTCGCCATCCAGCCGCCTAAAAAGCACCCAGCTAAGAAACCTCCGATCAAAAAAAGTTGCTTTTTGATGCTTTCCAGCGACAAATAGTCGGCTTTAAACCCTTTCCAAAGCAGGTTACCAAAGTCTAATGAGGCCTGCGTAACATTACCGGTCATCATCGTCGTCGGGCCGTGCGTTTCTTTCGGAAATAATTTGCCAAATGTATTTTGAAGGCCCATGGCCAGCACAGTTACCATAACCACAACGTACCGGCCGGCCTGATCGGCTCCTAACCAGAAAGCAGCTCCGCCGGCAAGTAATAATAACACACCCTCTGTTTGCAATAAAATATAACGTTTTCCTGTTTTCGCGCTAAGCCATCCCCCTGCAATCACCGCGATAATAAACATCGGAAAAGTGATCAGCTTGATCCAGGCATTGGGGTCGTCATTTAGGACCGCCTGAGCAGCGAAGACAATAAAATTGCCCGTTACATGTGCGGAAAAAGTGCCGTTACCCGCTATAAATGTTGCCGTATCACAATAGCCCGCTATGGCCGATAAGAGCAGGCTAAACCACCGGATATTGCTTTGAGTTTCCATTGTAGTTGTACTACTTATACTGTTGTGAAAATTCTTTAATCCCGTAAAAAGTTAGTCTTTTTGACCATATCATAAGCATATCGACAACCCTAAATCCCGATTCATTCATACAAAATTAAGTATTTATTTGTTTGTAAAATCCCACAATATCTTAATCACAGAAAGCTCACCCAGCATTCTAAATGTTTGATAAGCAGCAAACCCATTAGCCTACAAGATGTAAAGACTAATGGGTTTGTTAAAGATGTAAGAACTGGGCCCTAATGCATCATCTGCGTTTTGATCTCGTTCTTTTGCAATACCAGGTTACTAATTGATATTAATATCATTAACCACTTTTGCTAAATCCGCTTCGTTAACCTTTTTAAGGTTACCCATTACCGCGTTTGCCCTGGCTTGATATTGGGGCTTCAGGTTTTCTATAAACGATTTGCCGCTAAGCTTAATTTTTACGACTGTTTTGTCCGGAAATAAAATAAAGTAATTAATCACGTCCTGATAACTGTCCGCTGTGTTGCCGGTAAGTGCGGTATTCGCATTGGCGCCTGTATATTTAATAACGGTAACATTTCGTTGTTTAACAAATTTAAGCTTGCCGGCGGCAGTATCAGCACTTAAAAGTTCCTCAAAATCATTTACACCGATGGCCGGGAATTTATAAAATATATGCCGGTTGGCTGTAGCATCTATAATGTAAAATGATTTTAAATGATCAGGATTAACCGCAATTATTGTATCGCTCGTTTTGGCAAATAACTCGTGTTTGACAAAGTCGTAATTGAATTTATACATATTGTTGCGAACTGTTTTACCTTGGAAGGTAACGGCTCCACCAGCCACCCAGTCGGCCGAAAAAAAACGGTTTGTACCGCCAAGGGATTCAAAGGATGATGTTTTGGCTGAGGTTAGATTATCGATGTCCTGTTGGGTCAGGAGCTGATCGAGCCGGTCAAAAAAACTATTGCCAAAAACAGTAGTTTCAAAGGATTCATCACTGTGTGCTTGCGCAGATGCGTATTGGCAAAGCCCTGTTAGCAGTACTACAACATAAAAAAATTTCATAAAATTTATATTTAGGTGATTAATTGGTTGCGCCGGGTATCGTTTATTAGTGTGTAATCTGTGTCTTGATCTCGTTCATAAATGCTTTTTTATCGCAATCAAATGCAATGGCCAGTTTCCAGGCGCCTGCTTTTTGTATGGCTTTGATCACAAAATGATTCCAGCCCTTTTCGAGCGGCAGGGCTTTAATCACCTGCCCGCGGCTTACAAAACCGCCGGAGTTGATGTTTTCTTTGATTAGGTTATTATTCAAAAAAACCTGGTAACCATCGTCGGCACCCAAATACATATCCAAACGTGGCAGGTCGGGTTCTAACAATAAGTTTGATAACGAGTGCGGGCTGTATACCCAAAAGCTGAGATAAGCAACCGCGTTGGTTGTTGGGCCGTCAAAATGTAATTTGCTGAAATCAAAAACACCATCCGTAGTGGCAGCCCTTTCCCAAAAATGACCTGCAACTTGTTTACCGGTAAAATAATCTTCCGGCTTGCTGTCTTTCAGCAGATCCAGTTTAGCTATTTCGGCGTCGCTTTTTCCGGCAACATCAAATGATGCCAATAACAAAGCATTTTGCAGTTTGCCATCCGTGCTGATTGCGGCTACGTCGCGGCTGTTTTTATTGTTAAACTGAATATCCAGATTAATCAGCATTCTGCGCACCACACTAACAGATGTTGCGGTGAGCAAAGCCGGGTCAAGAGCAAAAACATAAATTTTACCCTGGTCGGAATTGACAGCTATTAAGGCCTTCCCCTCGGGTTTATATTCACGCTCGCTGCGTAGTACAGCAGCCGTTTTAAGATACTCCGCACGCTTGTTCCAGGTTTTCCAATCGGTGTTACATGCGTCAATCAGCACGCTGCTTTGCTGTATCAAATCGCCCGAAAGGCCATAGTTCATGATCGGTTTATCGGCTATTTCCGAAAAATAAAAATCTGAATTACCCAGGCCGTTAATTGCAGCATCAGTACCTTTTGTAATAAACGATGTTGCCTTGCGGTTGGTTAATGTTATAGGTTGTGGCAAATATTTATTGACAGTTTTAATTGTTGCCGGGTCAACACCCCATATCAATACATTGCCGCCTTGTTTTAATATGCTTTTTTGCAAAGCTATTGAAGCTGCGTCGCCGGGTGTGTGTAAGCCATCTATGATCAATATATTGTGACCGTTTTTATCGGGCTTGCTTGTTATCAAAACACCTATATCAGATAAAGTTTTGTTTAAGATAGAATCCTTATCGGTTGATAGCAGCAACACATTATTACCAATACCAGGATTAGCGGTGGCGGGAGATTTTGCCATGCTTACCGGCGGCGGCAGAACGATGATGCCGGTATCAGCAAACGAAGCCTTCACTGCATCAAACAAAGGCCAGGGTTTGTAGAGTGGTAGACTGGCGTCATAACCCGGATTAAGCGTGGTGGTATACGGCCCCAACCTTTCGGGCTGAACGCCAGGCTGATCTTCGCGAAACTTGCCAAAAAATATGCCATCATGCGGTTGCGGCGCTTTGGTTGTATCCTTTAACCCAAGTTCGAGAGGTTTAATACCATACCAAACGGTGTTAAAAATAGACATGTAAGAAGCATGGTATTTTTTAAGCAGATTAATAAGCTTGGTGGCTTCGTAAGCTACACCTTCCATACGCCCCTGTTGCGATTCGTACGAACGGTTGCCATTATATACGGCGGTTTGTAATGGTGTAGCATAATAAGCCATACCAGCTTCCCCAATACCCCAGGGTTTGCCTTTGGAGGAGAGCGATTTGTAATTTTCATCGGTTCCGCCATAGTGGCCAACAATAACAGGCGAATCAAAGCTGGCCTGCGTTTCGCCATCTCCGGATATCCACGCTCTTGTGGGATCCAACTCCCTGGTAATGGCTATCCATTTGTTAATTTCGCTCACCTGTCTTTTTACCAGCGAATCCGGGGCATGATACACCCCCACCACCACAGGTAGGTTTTCGTTACAAACACTCCACCCAAATACGGCCGGATGGTTGCGGTCGCGTAAGATAAATCGTTTCAGGTGCTCTTCGCTGTTTTTCCAGTAAGCTTCGGCGTCTACTTTGGGGCCGCCGTCGCTCGCCCACATACCCGTTTCATCCAATACACAGATACCCATTTCATCGGCCACATCGAGGTAAAACTGAGGATAGGGCTGTGCATGTAAACGTACGGCATTGGTATGGCTGTCCTGCAATAATTTAAACCAGGCCCAGGCATACCGGCGCGTCATCTGCGGTATACCCATAAAATGCCAGGAATCACCCTTCAATACAAT
>Ga0105855_1000568_pt1 | contig 15980 bp, 8 predicted proteins | sample OrgsoiDNA_201059_FD_89680 | JGI IMG/M metagenome (GOLD analysis project Ga0105855, IMG submission 89680) | Permafrost soil microbial communities from the Arctic, to analyse light accelerated degradation of dissolved organic matter (DOM) -... | ecosystem: Environmental > Terrestrial > Soil >... | reverse complement strand
GAAAAAACTGCTGACCCTGAATGTGGGCGCTATCGATAACCGCGCCGGGGAAATCTCCAGCGTGCAGGCGGTCAATCTCAATGGCCAGTCTCTGAACAATAGTGAAGGCGGCAAGGTTCTTTCCGACACCGCGCTGGGCCTGAAGGTCGCGCAAGTGATCAACCAGAGCCTGGGCCAGTTGGTCAGCCAGGGCAGCACCACGCTGACCGGCAGCAGTCTGGATAACAGCGGCGGTAAAGTGAGTGCGCAGTCGGGTCTGGTGATCACCCTCGACGGTGCCCTGACGAACCAGCTCTCCGGGCTGATCAGCAGTGAAGGTACCCTGACGGCCCACGCTGCCAGCCTGGATAACTCGGGCGGCAGTTTCTCCAGTGCCGGTCAATTGAGCCTGACCAGCGATGGTGCCTTGATCAACCAGGGCGGCCGACTGGTCACTGACGGCGGCATCGATCTGCACAGCGCCAGCCTCGACAACCGCTATCAAGGTACGATCAGCGGCCAAGGTCCGGTGTCGATCACTACCGGCAACTTCGACAACAGCCACAGCGGTTTCCTTAGCAGCGGTGATCATCTTGATCTGACCGGCGCTCAGTTGACCAACCAAGACGGTGGTCGTATTGGCGCCGCCAAAGCGCTGACTGCCAAGGTCAGCGGGCTGGACCAGCAGGGTGGCGAATTCAAGAGTGACACTTCCGTTGCGCTGGACCTCAACCACGGCCAGTTGAATAACCAGGGTGGTGTGATTCGTGCGCCGTTGCTGGTGTTGAGCAACCTCAAGGACGTGAACAACCAGGGCGGCGAAATTTCCAGTGCCCAGGCCCTTACCCTGGCCGCCGCCAGCCTGAACAACGACAACGGCCAGTTGTTGAGTAACCAGGCCCTGACCCTGCGTATCGATCAGGCCCTGAGCAATATCAAGGGCATGATCGCCGCCGCAGCCGTTGATGTGCGTGCGGGCAGTCTGGATAACACGACCGGCACCCTGAGCAGCCGTGCCGGACTGGAGCTGACTGTCGACGGTCAACTGATCAACCAGAGCCTGGGCCTGATCAGCGCCACCAACGGTCTGACCCTCAACAGCGCCGGCTTCAACAACCAGGGCGGCAGGTTGCAGGGCAGTGCGATCACCCTCGACCTGGCTAACGGCGACCTGAATAACGCCGCCGGCCATATCACCACCGATGGTCAGTTGATCATCAATCGCCTGCGCGACCTGAATAACCAAGGCGGTGAGCTTACCAGTGCGCAAAGCCTCAATCTGACCGGGCGTACCCTGGACAACAGCAGCAGCGGGAAGCTGATCAGCAACAACCAGTTGACCCTGACTGCTGACAACCTGATCAACCAGAACGCGGGTTTGTTGTCGGGCTGGCAGGGCGTGACGATCAACGCAGGCTCGCTCGACAACCGCAACAGCGGCACGGTTTCCAGCCGTAGCGGCAACGTCGATGTGACCCTCAGCGGTGCGTTGCTCAACGGCAATGCAGGAGCGGTTGCAAGTCAGCAAGCCTTGACCATCAAGGCGGGCAGCCTTGATAACAGCGCCGGTACGCTCTCCAGTGCGGGCGCTCAAAGCCTGACTATCACCGGCCTGTTGAACAACGGCCAAGGTGGCCTGATCGACGCCGGCACGCTGCTGACGCTGAACGCCATGGCCCTGAACAACAGCGGTACGGTTCAGGCGAAACAGGCGTTGAGTTTCACCGGCACCGACCTCGATAACAGCAACGGCACCTTGAGTAGCGGTGCTGCGGTCACCCTCGATCTGCTCGGCACATTGACCAACACCCATGGCAAACTCTCCGCCGTTGGCCCGCTGGTGGTGCAACGCAGCAACCAGATCAATAACCAGGGTGGTGAAGTCTCCAGCCAAAGTCTGCTGACTTTGCTCACGGGTGGCTTGGACAGTAGCAACGGCGGTCTTGTCAGTGCCAACGACAAGCTGCTGATCACCTCGACGGGCACCGTACAGAACGGCAATGGCGGCCTGATCGCCAGCCGTAACGGCGACCTGCAACTGAGCGCTACCAGCCTTGGTAACGGCAAGGGTTCGTTGCAAGGGAAGGGCGCGGTCAGTCTCGATGTCAGCGGCGATATCGACAACCAGAGCGGCAAGGTGATCGCCCAGGACGGCGACCTGACCCTGAAGGCAACCAACCTCGACAGCCGTGGTGGTTTGCTGTCGAGCATCAGCGGTGCACTGACAACCCGTGTCGTCGGCGTACTGAAAAACGGCTACGACCTGAACAACAACCGCCAGGGCGGCCTGATTCAGGCCCAGAGCCTGGACCTGCAAGCCTGGGGCGGACTCGATAACTACGGTGGCCGCATCGCCGCGCAAACGGGTGATGCGCTGGTCGATACCGGGGCAGGGGACTTCGACAACCGCAATGGTGCGATCCATGCCAAAGGGCTGGTCCAGGTCTCGGGCAATAACTTCGATAACAGCGGTGATAACGACGGGCAGATTTCCGGTAGCCAGATCAACCTGAACCTTGCGGGTGCACTGAACAACCGTTTGGGGATTATCGAGAGTGACAGCACTCTTTCGATCGCCGCCGCGAGTCTGGATAACCAGACCGGACAATTACGTGCGCTGGGAACCAGCGGCAAGACCCAATTTCAGATTGGCGGCCTGTTGGACAACCGCAACGGTCAGTTGGAAACCGCCAACACGGACCTGACACTCAATACCGGCAGTTTCATGAACCAGGGCGGTAGCCTGCTGCACGTGGGCAATGGCACGCTGGATATTGCCCCTGCCAATGTACTCAACGCCGGTGGCAGCCTGGTGACCCGCGGTGGGCTGACCCTGACCGCCGATAGCTGGACCAACAGCAGCGTGATCCAGGCCGGTCGGCTGACGTTGAATATCGGTACCCTCAATCAGCTCGCAGGTGCCCAGTTGCTGGCGTCCACCAGCCTCACGGGCAGCGGCGGTAACTGGAACAACGACGGTCTGATCGCCAGCGATGGCACCGCGAGCCTGAACCTGAGTGGTAACTACAGTGGTAATGGCCGCTACAGCAGCCTGGGCACTCTTGGTCTGACAGCCGCTTCGGTGAACCTGGGCAGCACCGGCAGTATCGCCGGGGGCGGAGATACCGCGATCAAGGTCGGCGGTGTGCTGAACAACTATGGCCGCCTGACCTCGGCGGCCAACATGAGTGTCAGTGCCGATGCCATCAACAACTACGGGACCTTGGGCAGTTCGCAGGTTCTGACCGCGACCACCGGTGCGTTGCTCAACGACCATGGTCTGATCTTCAGCGGCAGTGACATGGGCCTGCGCGTCGATTCGTTGACCAACAGCTACGGCAATATCTACAGCTTGGGCAACTTGCAGATAGACCGCGACGGGCTTGGCGGCCTGGCCAGCAGCATCGTCAACAGTTCCGGTTCGATCCAGAGCGATGGCAGCATGAGTCTGGCCGCGAGCACGATCAAGAACGTGCGGGCCGTGCTGACCACCAACAATCAGGGCATCTATACCGCCTCGATCACTGAAACTCAGTGCATCGAAGACTTTAATGCCAGTGACTGCAGCGATGGCAAGATGAACCACGTCTGGCAGATCACCCAGCGTGACAAGTTCGAGGTGACCGAGGCCAGTGCGGCCTCCAGCATCACTGCCGGCACCCATCTGAGTCTTCAAGGCGGGGACCTGCTCAACCAGAGCAGTAGCATCGCCGCCGGCGGCAGTTTCAGCGCCCAGGTCAATAACCTGACCAACAGCGGCCTGGAAACCGGGGAGACCGAAACGTCACGTATCTTCGTGTCCGAGCGTACCCGTCACCCGGAAGGCTGGTACGCGAATGCCGCCGCCTTTACCAACCAGTACTGGTTTCAAAGCGCAGGCTACAACCCCAATAACCTAGGTGGTCTCCAGGCGGCCATGAGTGCCTTTATCGGCTCGACCGAGAGGGAGTGGGTACAACTGCGTACCACCCGTAAACTGGCCACCGGCGACCAGAGTTACGCCGCGGTGATCCAGGCCGGCGGTGCGGTCAATGTCCAGGCGCAAAACGGCATCGACAACAGCGTCGTGCGTCCGGGCTACACCTACGTAGGCGCCGGTCCACGCACCGATACCCAGTCCTCGGGCAGCAACTTCTCCACGCGCATCACCGTCAACTCACAATTGCCTCCGGATCTGGCGCAGCAGCAGGTCAACCCGACCACCTTGCCGGGTTTCGAATTGCCGACAGGTCAGAACGGTCTGTTCCACCTGAGCGGACAGAGCGGCTCCGCGCAGCAGGGCGCAGTGATACCGGGTTGGAGTGTCGCGGATACCTCCATGGGCATCGCCCAGCGTCAGCAAGATGCGACGACTGTGCAGGCGCGGAGCGTACCGCTGTCCGGCGCTGACAGTGCGGTGACCGCCAGCGCGGGTCAGAGTCTGGCTCGTGTCCAGGGCCTGCCGGACACCTCGGGCAGGTATAGCCCGCAGAAATACCTGATCGAAACCAACCCGGTGCTGACCGACCTCAAGCAGTTCATGAGCTCGGACTACCTGCTGTCCAACCTGGGCTACGACCCGGATGCCAGTGCCAAGCGTCTGGGTGACGGTTTCTATGAGCAGAAGCTGATCCAGCAGGCAGTGACCGCCCGTACCGGCCAGCGCTTTATCGACGGCCAGACCTCCGATGACGCGATGTTCAAGTACCTGATGAACAACGCTATCGCCAGCAAGCAGGCACTCAACCTGCAACTGGGTGTGAGCCTGACCTCCGAACAGGTCGCGGCCCTGACCCACGATATCGTCTGGATGGAAAACCAGACGGTGAACGGAGAACAGGTGCTGGTGCCGGTGCTTTACCTGGCCAATGCCAACAATCGCCTGGCGGCCAATGGCGCGCTGATCCAGGGCAGTGATGTGAGCCTGATTGCGGGCAAGGACCTGAATAATGCTGGGACCTTGCGGGCCAGTAACAATCTGTCGGCGACTGCTGGCAACGATATGGTCAACAGCGGGCTGCTGGAGGCGACTAATCGCCTGGATGCGCTGGCGAACAATAACCTGACCAACAAGGCCGGCGGGATCATCGCCGGTCGCGATGTGAGCGTGACCGCCACCACGGGCGACGTGGTCAACGAGCGCACCATCACCACTCACGAAAGCGGCGTTGGCGACAAAAGCGAACAGCGCGGGTTCGCCGATAGTGCCGCGGGGATCGAGGCGATCAACAACCTGGCGGTCAGTGCCGGGCGCGATATCGACAACAGTGGTGGGGTGTTGAAAAGCACGCTGGACACCACGCTCAAGGCTGGGCGCGATGTGAACATCACGTCAGCCGAGCAAGTGAACGGCCAGACGTTGGGCGACCGTTACAGCGACAAGAGCGTGATTCAAAATGGCTCCAGTGTGACGGCGGGTAGGGATCTTGCGGTCAGTGCCGGGCGTGACCTGACAGCCATCGCCAGCCATATCGATGCCAAGCGCGATGTAGCACTGTCGGCGGTCGGTGATCTGACATTGGCTTCGGCGGCGGATGAGCAGCACTCCTTCGTCAAGACCGACAAGGTCACTAGTCAGGAGGATCATACCCAGCAGGTTTCTACGGGTGTTACCGCCGGCGGCAGTGTTGCCCTGGTTGCGGGCAAAGACCTTGAAGTGACTGCAAGTCGGGTGAGTGCAGGTAATGAAGCTTACCTCTATGCAGGCAATGACCTGAACCTGAATACGGCGCAAAACAGCGACTATTCCTATTACTCCAAAACCAAGAAAGGTGCTTGGGGCAAGAAGTCATCGACGATGACGGAGAGTGGCAGCGAGCAAGCCGTTTCCTCCGGCATCCAAGCGCAAGGCAAGACCACGATCGTTGCCGTGAATGACGTCAACATCACCGGCTCGACTGTTAACAGTGACAAAGGTGCTCTGGTGGTTCGTGCGGGCAACGATGTCAATTTGAGCGCTGCGCAAAACAGCCAATTCAACGCTTCGGCCGAATCGAAGTCAGGCGGTTTCGGGTTCTCCAGCACCAGTAAGATGAGCAGTGACTCTTCCAGCAGCACATCACTGACGGGAGCGACGCTCAGCGGCGATAGCACGCTGATTCAGGCGGGGCATGACCTTACAGTGTCTGCCAGTAATGTTGTGTCGACTGAAGAAACCAACCTGCAAGCCCGTAACGACATTCGTATAGAAAGTGGCACCGAGAACTTCAGTGCACAACATAGCCAGTCAACTAAAAAGTCAGGCCTGATGGGTTCGGGTGGGATAGGTGTGACCTTGGGCTCCTCCAAGAATGCCTATACGCAAAGCACTGAAAGCCAGATGCAGAAAGCCAGCACCGTTGGCAGTGTGTTGGGCAGCGTGAGCATCACCGCGGGCAAGGACCTGAGCGTCAAGGCCAGTGATGTGGTCGCGGATAAAGACATCAACCTTGCCGGACAAAATGTCTACATCACGGATGCAGCCAATGGCAGTTCTACCCAAACCACTCAAGAGAGCAGTAAAAGTGGCCTGACACTGGCCTTGTCCGGGGTTGTAGGCGAGGCTGTCAATACGGCGGTGCAAACGGTTCGGGCCTCAAAGCAGGAAGATGACTCTCGTCTCGCCGCACTTCAGGGGGTCAAGGCCGGGTTGTCTGGGTATCAGGCCTGGCAAGGCGCTCAGGCGATCCAGTCCGGTGCGAGCACAGGCAGTTTTGTGGGTATTGCCTTGTCGCTAGGCACTCAGAGGTCCAGTTCCAAGCAGATTCAGGAGCAGAGTACCAGCCAGGGGGGCAGCCTTACCGCAGGCAAGGATTTGAATATCGTCGCTGTAGGGAACGGTCAGCCCGGCTCCGCAACGGGTGACATAGCGGTCATCGGTGGCAAATTGCAGGCGGGTCACGACGTGTCGATGACAGCGGCTCGCGATATTGATATGGGCGCGGGTGTCAACACACAACGACTTGATGGCTCCAACACGAGTGGTGGCGGAGCGATAGGGATCAGTTTGGGGGTAGGTTCCAGCGGGGCGGGTCTGAGCATATTCGCCAATGCCAATAGCGGTACCGGCAAGGAAACAGGCAACGGCAGCGCGTGGACAGAAACCACGGTCAACGCGGGTAATCAGTTGACCTTGAAAAGTGGGCGGGACACGACGTTGGAAGGGGCGCAAGCCACGGCACAAAAAGTGATTGCCGATATTGGCCGCAACCTGACCTTGACCAGCCTGCAAGACACCGATCGTTTCAATTCCAAGCAGGCCAATGCCAGTGCTGGTGGCAGTTTTACCTTCGGCAGCATGACGGGCAGCGCATCGCTTAGCGTCAGTCAGGACAAGATCAAGTCCAACTTCGAGAGCGTGCAGGAACAAACAGGCCTGTTTGCTGGCAAGGGGGGGTATCAGGTCAATGTTGGAGAACACACGCAGCTTAACGGCAGTGTGATTGCGAGCACCGCCAGCGCGGATCAAAACAAACTGAGTACGGGCACCCTGGGGTGGACGGGTATTCGCAACGAGGCTGACTTCAGCAGCCAGCACCAAAGTGTCAGTGGTGGCACCGGCGGCGATACGGGTTCAACGTTCCTGGGCAACATGGGCAGCCTGTTACTGACGGGAGCCAACCACAGCGGGCATGACAGTAGCACCACCTACTCGGCTGTTTCAGCGGGTGAAATCAATATTCGTGACCAGGGCAAGCAACAGCAGGATGTCGCCACGTTGAGTCGTGATGTCGAACATGCCAACAACGCCCTGAGTCCGATTTTCGATAAAGAAAAAGAGCAGAAACGCCTGCGTCAGGCTCAGTTGATCGGTGAAATCGGCAACCAGGCGATCGACATCATCCGCACCCAGGGCGCGATTGAAACGGCCAATGCCCTGAAGGATCCTCAGAAGGTTGAAGCGGCTCGTCAGCAGTTGGCGAAAGACGGCAACACCAATCCCACCAACGAACAATTATCCACTCAGGTCACCAACACCGTTCTGGAGGATTACGGTACGGGTGGCAATTATCAACGAGCGGCGCAGGCGGTCACGGCGGCTATCCAAGGACTGGCCGGCGGTAATGTCGCTCAAGCCCTGGTGGGGGCGTCGGCACCGTATCTGGCAGGTGTGATCAAGGCCAGTACCGGTGACAACCTCGAAGCGAGAATCATGGCTCACGCCGTGCTTGGCGCGGTATTGGCCAAGTCCCAACAGACCTCGGCCCTGGCGGGGGCCGCAGGCGCCAGTCTGGGTGAGCTCATTGCGACCCAGCTTTATCCGGGCAAGCTGTCCAGTGAGCTGAGTGAAGTTGAAAAACAGAAAATATCGACGTTGTCGACATTGGCCGGTGGTTTGGTCGGTGGCTTGGTGGGGGGTGATTCGGCGAGCGCGATAGCTGGGGGAAGCGCGGCCAAGAATGCTGTTGAAAACAACGAAATCTCCTTTCCGTTGAATGCCGGTTATGGGGCTGCGGCGGCCAGTCTGGATGCTTACCTGGTTCAACAGGGCGCGACCCCGGAACAAAGAAGCGAGGCCCAGAAATCGCAAGCCAGGGGCGATGGATACGAAGGCCCAGGGCATGATTTTGTCGCGGGCTGGGTATATGCTTCAGGTGGTGTAGGCGCTGCTGTTGTCCTTCCGGAATTGGCGATGGGATGCGCGCTGGCTCCGGCGATGTGCAATGAGACGGCTATCATTGCTGCAGAAATGGCGGGCGGGGATGCAGCGTTAGGTGGTACAGCGTTTGGGGTGTTTGGTGGGGGGGCTCTTGCTCTAAAAGATGGTGCAAAAGAACTGGGGAGAATTGATCCACCCATTCCCAAAGTAGATGTCACAAATGACTTTATGATGAGCGTGTCCAACGGGGGCACCACTCTCAGGTATGGCAATCCTGAGGGCGTAGCAGGATTGGTCGTGAATGTGGATAAAGCGGGAGTGCTGGGATTTGAGATTCGTGCAGCTCAGAACCATCCTTTTTACGATGCATCAGGCACTGATATGTTCGCCAGCGCAATGCAACGCCTCGGCAATGAAGGCATCCAGGTCAATCAAATCCGTGGGGCTTGGGAGGTGGGTACTGACAGCGTTAACACTGCTAAATATCTGCAGAATATTGCCAATGGAATGTCAAAGGAAAATGCTGCTTTGAATACTTGGACAGGCCAGATATCCCAAAAATACGGATACACGAAGGTCGAAAAAATTGAAAACATCGGCGAAATTACCTATGTCACTTTCGGAAAATAGACATTTGTTAGCGCAAATACTGAATGGGAAGTCGCCAAGCGTCGTGTTGAATATGATGCTTGAGGTCGTTCATGATTTAGATAAATACGCTTTGGCAGACATTTTTTTGGAAGAGTTTGATCGTTTGGATAGCAGAATCCTTCCTGTAATATGGAAGTGGAAGAGTGCCAAATCTATTAGGGGTATGTCTGATCAGAAATTTGATGAGGCGGTGCTTGCGCAGATGAGATCTGCGGGTTACATGGTGTAAGCAATAGTGACCAGAAAGGGAGCAGATTTGAATGGTACTTACTTAACTTTCTTCGGATGTCCATTCTTCCTGATCTCAACTATTCGTCCGTTGGTTGGAGCCAATCAATAATGTCACGTCGCGAGAAATACGGATTTTCCGTCGAGCTAAAGTTAGAGATATTGAGGCTATGAGCAAAAAGGGGACAGATTTATTTTTCCTCCATTTGCTATGCTGATATCTCCACGGAAGGAGGTCTTATGCCGAGAATGGGACGTATTGTCTTACCAAACTACCCTCATCACATCGTTCAACGAGGGCACAATCGTCAGGTTGTGTTTGCGGAGGCTGGTGATTTTCAGCGTTATTTGTATGATTTGCGTGAGCTCAAGGACGCATTCGGGGTTAAGGTCTATGCGTACTGCCTCATGACGAATCATGTGCATCTACTGGTCGCTCCCGTTGAGTCAACTGCTGGTCTGGGTCAATTAATGAAAGCTTTGGCCGCACGAATGACCCGCTATCGCAACAAGCTTGAAGGGCGTTCCGGAACTCTGTGGGAGGGGCGTTACAAATCAAGTCCCGTACAATCAGATTGCTACCTGCTGGCATGCAGCCGTTACATTGAGCTAAATCCAGTACGAGCAAGAATAGTTTCTCAGCCTGAAGACTATGCCTGGTCAAGTTACCTATTACGTTTTGGCGAAAAAACCTACGACAACTGGCTTGATACGGATCCTTGCTTTGAGGCTCTTGGTCGCACCTTGGAGGATAGGAGGTTTGTATATCGGAGCTTTGTGACTCAGGAGATTCCATCTGAAGAGTTAACGTTGATCCGAGAGTCGTTGCAGCGCGGGCAACTGACCGGAAATGCTCGTTTTGTTGATGAGATTGAGGGGGTTATGGGTTTACGGATTGAGCGGCGTGGGCGAGGAAGGCCAGCCCGTAGTATCTAAAAATAAATCTGTCCCCTTTTTGGTCCCCTTTTTGACAGAGGTAAGGCGCTAGATATTTTCAACGGAAAGATAGTTAAATTTGAAAGAATTCCTTGATGGGAGGTTTTTGTGCTGTTGAATTTAAATAAGTTCGATACACCTATGAAGTCTGTGTACCTGCTGTCGGAAGAGTTAAAGGAAAACCCTGGGCGAATTGCCTTGGCGCAGGCACTAACGCTGGATAAATCAAAGCCCTGTATGGGGCTTAAAGGGACTTATGGGCTTTTTGGCTCGCAGGAGTGGTGGAGTAATATTGAGGAAGGTAAAATGCCTTTACTGCTTCTCTCAGGGGTAATACAGAGAACTTATATTGCAGGTCAGGATTCCTCCTCGAAAGAAAATAGTTTTAGTTTGTTGTTGGGGGATGGCTCTATACGTGAGGAGAGCATTTATAATCATACGAGGGAAGAAGACCGCAGGCTTTTTGTCGTTGGTTCTAGGGTGGAAATTGTTTATGCGTTTGATGAGTTAAAGCCAGGGGCGGTGGATGGTGAAGAGACCCATCTTGATATTGTTTTGGAGATGGCCGTCTCATTACAGTCAGTTGAATGATCTCAGCCACTTTTGGACACCATCCTTCAACAGGCTGGGCGAAGAGCCCCGGATATTGGAATGGCAACCTGATAATGCTAGGGGCAGGGTCAATGTTGATGTCACGATGCTCTTCACGTCTGAATGTCCTTGAAAGCGTATGTTCGGTTGATGAGAAATCATTGTTCAAGGTAGCGCTCCAGCCTGCCTACCATGCGTCTCAAACGTGGCTGTACTCGATTTCGTCAGGGAGCGCAGACTGCGCTTCTTCAAGCTTGTTACTGCTTACCAGATCATGAATATGGTGAGCCAGTGGTGTTACGTCGGTTATGTGCTGTATCCACTCATTGACATACAGCCCGACGGCTTCCTTGCCCAGACCTATCTGAATGGCCCGATGTGTTTGCGGCTGAAGGTACAGGTATCGCTCCGGGTCCCACTGGATGCGTACAGGCGCGCTTTCCTTCAAGGTCTGCCATTGTTCCTTGCTCATCGACTCTTCAGGGTGGCTCGGGCAGCTATGGACCAAGGCCCATTCGAAACCTTCGCGGGAGATATCGATTGCCAGGATACGTGACTGTCCGGCGTCTTTGAGGCCCCAGCCGGATCGATACATCATCCAGAGGAAGGAGGGTTTTATCCAGGTCATCCGCTCCATCTTGAACGGAGGTGAGACAAAGGTTCCGTGGGCGAGGGCCGCATCGGCTATGGAGTCCGAATAGGCCTGGTAGACACGAATGGTCTTGTCATCGTATTGCGCGCGAATCTAGCGAAGGGGAGGCGTGGGCAAATTAGACTCCGGTCTGTTTTGTAGGATGGCGCGCAATCGCGTCTGGAGGATAGAAAAGATCAAGTCGGGTGGATAAACGATATTGGCATATGCTCGGTCGACCAAGCCCGTCTTGATGGAGTCTCTCTTTTCCTTGAAAAAAATCAATAGGACCTCACAGAACTCCACACTAAAACGGGGAGCTTGACCCCCCGTCCAGACTTTTACAAATCACCCACTGACGTTAGCCATACGTTTATCCAGTACCGAATCCACCCACAACTCCGCCAGTTCAATCAAATGCACCACACCCATCGCCGCCTTGCGGTTGGCGCCGGTCTGGTTGTCGGCGTTTTCATAAGCTGTGGCCGCAGCGGATTGCAAAATGGAATACGCGTTGACCAAGACGTCTTCCTGACTTTGCGCTTCAGGCAACAGATGCCGTCCGGTCGCGTTTCGGATTGATCTCGGTCGCCAAGTTGTAATGATCAAAGGCCCGCTCGGCCGCTTTCGGGTCGATAGCCTCGGCACTGGATAAGGCGAACGAATTGGGGGGGATCTTGAACACATCGCATAACTCCCTAGTTTGATTGGAGCCGCCGCTGATCGCGACTAAACGATGGGGTGGCGGCCGCGCGCAGGTTAGTCGACCGGAAACTAGGGAACCGGCGCACCCGAAGGTGCCCTGCGCACGACCACCATAAAGTGCAGGCGATAAAAAAGCGCCTGTCTCAAGGATGGCGCTGTGCGCCATAGTTTCGCGGGCGACTAAGCCCGATCACTGATGAGCAGTGACAAGGCTGAGACTAGCCAGCGGAATTGGCAGGCGCAGGCGGGTTGGATTTTCTAGGAAATTTCACTCAAGGGAAAGAGAGTTATCCTGGTTGGATAACCCGGTCGCAACCTCATTTACCTCTCCACATAAAAAACTTGCGGAATATATCGTCGATATTCGGCGCAGAGGGCTTTGCACGGCTTGTGCGCCTGGCCCGTATTCAGCCTTCCGATTTCTTGACGCGCTATTGTCACCACCTTATGATGCGGCCATTATTTTGATATCAAATGTTTCAAGGAATGAACATGTGTGTTTTCACCCTCGGGATGAGGTCCCCCGCGGCCATGCCGTGCCGTTACCCGAGCTTCTTCGTTTCTTCGAAATCTCCCCGTTCAAAACCCCGGAGCGCGTTCAGCCGTCTCCGGCGGTAACTCCTTGATGATCACAAGTTCGGCCTCGCCTACGGTGAAGGCCGCAGCTTTGCTGTCCGTCTGAAATATCCGTCCGCCCGTTTCCCAATATCCCCAGATCCGATTTCCCCCAGGAGTGTGCTGCATGAAAAAAATCTCACAGGCCGTCATTTTCGGGATGACAGCAATCACGCTGACGTCCATCGGTGGCTGTGCCACCGAGAGTTCCCGAGCGTTGCCGGTGCAGCAGGTGGAAACAGCCAACCAGGCTTACGCCGGTTTGCGTACACCCATTGCCGTCGGTAAGTTCGATAACCGCTCCAGCTACATGCGCGGGATATTTTCCGATGGTGTCGACCGTCTCGGCAGTCAGGCCAAGACCATTCTGATCACTCATTTGCAGCAAACCAACCGCTTCAGTGTGCTGGACCGCGACAACATGGCGGAGATCCAGCAGGAAGCGAACATCAAGTCCCAGGTCCAGAAACTCAAGGGCGCGGATTTTGTGGTTACCGGCGACGTCACCGAGTTCGGGCGCAAGGAAACCGGCGATCATCAATTGTTCGGCATTCTCGGACGCGGCAAGACCCAAGTGGCCTACGCCAAGGTCGCCCTGAACATCGTCAATATCGTCACCTCGGAAGTGGTCTATTCCAGCCAGGGCGCGGGTGAATACGCGCTGTCGAACCGCGAAATCATTGGCTTCGGCGGTACTGCCAGCTACGACTCGACCCTTAATGGCAAGGTCCTGGACCTGGCCATGCGCGAAGCCGTTAACAAGATGGTTCAGGCCATCGACAGCGGCGCCTGGAAACCGGGCCAGCCGTAAGTATTTCTACAACAAGAACAGGGAGCTTCACGCGTCATGGGTAAAAAGTTCGGTTTGTTACGTTACATCGCAACAGTAGTAGCCGGTGGTGCTTTGTTGGCGGGCTGCGCCCCGCAGGCCAAGACGCTCTATCAGTGGGAAGGCTATCAACCTCAGGTATACCAGTACTTCAACGGTGAGGCCAAGGAGGCGCAAGTCGAGGCCCTGGAGGCCGATTTGCAGAAGATCAAGGCCACCAATCGAGCCGCGCCGCCGGGTTATCACGCCCACCTGGGCATGCTCTACGGCAGCCTTGGCAAGGACGACCAGATGGTGCAGCAGTTCCAGACCGAGAAAGCGCTGTTCCCTGAATCGACCGCTTACATGGACTTTCTGTTGAGCAACGCCCACAAGGGGATCAAGCAATGAATCCGCGCTTTCTGAGTGCTCTGGTCGCTCTGCTGCTGGTGAGCCTGCTGGGCGGCTGCGTCGCCCCCAAAACGGTGGATTATGCTGCGTTCAAACAGGCCCGCCCACGGACAATCCTGGTGCTGCCGCCTCTGAACGAGTCGCCGGATATCAAGGCCACCTACAGCCTGTTGTCCCAAGTGACATTCCCGCTGGCGGAAGCTGGTTACTACGTGATGCCGGTGGCGCTGGTGGATGAAACTTTCCAGCAAAACGGTCTGAACACGCCAACCGATATCCACAACGCTTCGCCGGCAAAGTTGAAGGAGATCTTCGGCGCGGATGCGGCTTTGTACATCACGGTGACGCAGTATGGTACGCAGTACAGGGTAATCAGCAGTGCGACCATTGTGACGGCCAGTGCGAAGCTGGTGGACCTCAAGACCGGTACCGCACTCTGGACTGGCAGCGCCACGGCTTCCAGCGAGGAGGGGAACAACAACGGTGGCGGCGGTCTGGTCGGTGCGCTGATCACTGCGGCGGTCAAGCAGATCATCAACAGTGCCAACGACGTGAGCCATCCCATTGCGGGGATCACCAGTCAGCGACTGTTGTCCGCAGGGCATCCGGCAGGCTTGTTGTATGGCCCGCGCTCGCCGAAGTACGGGACGGACTGAGGTCGAGAGTCAAAGGGGGCGGATCGTACTTCCCCCTTTTATAATGTTTTTATCTCCCGCAATTCGCTTCGCACCAGGACTTGTAGCAGGTGCTGAGCCATAAATTTGAACCAAGGAAATCTGCGATGGGTATTTCTGATACTAATGTTTCAACATCCTATGATCTTGCCAGTCCTGGGAAGAGACTGCTTGCTTGCATGATTGACTTGTTTATTGTTTTTCTACTTGTCGTTATGAAACGTATATTGGGTCTTTTCTTTTTTCCCCATGACACTTTTGTGGGGGTTATGTTTTATTGGACGGGAAATGCCCTGCAAATTGCAGCCTTTGCTTATTTTTTGTTGGGTGATGCGTTGCCGAACGGGCAGACGGTAGGCAAGCGACTGATGAATATTTCGGTTGTCGGCTTTCCGTTTAATACCCCGTGCTCGGTGTTCCAGTCGTTCTTGCGCAACGTGCCGAAGGCACTATTCAGCGTGCTGGATGCGGTTTTCGTGTTTTTTGGCTTCCGACGGCGCCTTGGCGACATGCTTGCCATGACCATGGTGATCAACGCCAGGCAGACACCTCCGGTTAAAAACGCTAACTGAGAATGATGGGAAATAGGGGGCGGAGTCAGCAGCATCGCCGGCAGGCCGGGCTCCTACAGGTCTGCGCCGCATTGCACATTCTCCATTCCCAGCGGGCCCACCCCAGCCCTCACCACCCACCCTCCGGCGCCCATTGGCCATCCCAAACCACCCCACAATTCCAATACATATTTCCGATGGCGTTCTGTAACAAAGATTGTATATTTGTACATTCGTGTTACATGACTATGTTCATCCCTTATCTCCACCTTTGACAGGACTCAGCTTATGCCCGCTTTGCAAGGACCTCAGCAGCACGGTGACACCCCCGGCGACCGTATGGCCGGAGGTCGGGCATGAGCGGCGGATCAGTAGTCGCCTGGGCCACGGCGCTCAGCACCCGGGTCTTTGAGCGCAAGGCCGCCGATGCGAAGAGCGCCAACCTGCAGGAAATCAAGAACAAGCAGGTGCTCAACAACATCCCGAGGGACCCGACCGCCCTCGACACCACGAAGATGCAGAAGGACAAGCTGCAGTCGCAGTTCCAGGGCTTCGACCCGAAATCGGTCACCCCGGATCAACTGGCCAAGTACAGCAGTATCCTCCAGGAGAATGGCCTGATCAGCGCCACTACCGCCGGCCT
>Ga0105855_1000566_pt1 | contig 16057 bp, 4 predicted proteins | sample OrgsoiDNA_201059_FD_89680 | JGI IMG/M metagenome (GOLD analysis project Ga0105855, IMG submission 89680) | Permafrost soil microbial communities from the Arctic, to analyse light accelerated degradation of dissolved organic matter (DOM) -... | ecosystem: Environmental > Terrestrial > Soil >... | reverse complement strand
GCTGCTGCTGGCGCTGCATCACATCGCAACCGACGGATGGTCGATGCAGATCATCGCCGATGAATTTGTCGCGCACTATCGCGCCGCTGTCACGAACACTCCGACGACGATTGTCGCGCCGCTGATCGCGTATACCGACTACGCCGCGTGGCAACACCGTTGGCTTGATGGCAGCGAAGCACAGCGCCAGGTTGAATACTGGCGCAACCAACTGGGCGATGAAGCGCCGGCGCTGGCTTTGCCATTCGATCGTTCGCGTGCCACCTGTACTGGCAGCCTCGCCGCCGCGCGCATGCCGTTCGAGCTTCCCACGAGCCTCGCACGCCGGGTCCGCGATGCAGCGAGCCGGCATGGCGCCACGCCGTTCATCCTGCTGCTCGCGGCCTATCACGCGTGGTTGTATCGCGTGACTGGGCAGGCCGATATCCGCACCGGCGTTCCGGTAGCGAATCGCCAGCGGCCCGAAACGCATGGGGTTGTTGGTTTTTTCACCAACACCATCGTGCTGCGCAGCGTCTGCACGGCGTCGCTGAGTGTATCGGCGCTATTGGCCGCGCTTCGACGCGCGGCGATCGACGGGCAGGCGCATCAGGCACTGCCGTTCGATGTGCTGGTCGAGCGGTTGAACCCGGCGCGCGACGCGCAAGGGCTGCCGTTGTTCGAGACGACGTTCAACTATCTCGCCGATGACTATCCGGCACTCGAGCGTCTGCCCGGTCTCACGGCATCGCGCTATGAGATCGAAGAAGCGCACGTGAAGGTTCCGCTCGCGCTTGATCTGCGCGAATCGCGGGGAGGTGGAATGCGTGCTTACCTGACCTATGCAAGCGATCTATTCGACGCGACGAGCGTTGAGCAAATGGCCGCGCAATATCAACGAGTAGTTGAAGCGTTTGCAGCCGCGTTGCTCTCTGATGACCCTGCGGCAGATCCGACCCTGGCAGCGCTCAATTTGCTCGATCCTGAAGAGCAGGCGCGTGTGGCAACCGCAAGCCGCGGCAGCGAAACAAACCTCTCCGGTAAGCCGGTGCATGTACGCATCGCGAGCCATGCACGAGTCCAGCCGGAGGCGCTGGCGCTGGTCGATGGAGAGGAGCGCCTGAACTACCGCGAACTAGACCAACGCGCGCAACGGATCGCATGCTGGTTGCTTGATCATGGTCTTGGAGTTGGACAGCCTGTGGCGATCGTCGCGGACCGCTCGGCGGCGTTTGTCGTTGCGATGCTTGGTGTGTTGAAAGCAGGCGGAGCTTATGTTCCCCTCGATGCGGGTAATCCGCCGCAAAGGCTTGAACAGACCTTGCGCGGTTGCGGAGCGCGGTTTGTGCTGTCGGAAAAGGCCGGGCTCGCGCTTGATGATCTGCAGCAGACGACGATCGAAAACGCGGAACAACATACGCGTTTGTTGACTCGCGAGCTGTCCACCGTGGACCCGCGCGAAGCAGCTTACGTGATCTACACGTCGGGCTCCAGCGGCACCCCGAAGGGTGTAGTGATACCGCACGCCGCGTTGAGCAATTACGTGGAAGCGGTGCTTGACCGTCTCGCGTTGCCGCCGCGCTCGACGTTCGCGATGGTATCGACCGTGGCAGCGGATCTCGGCCACACCGTGTTGTTCGGCGCGCTCGCGTCAGGCGGCACGCTGCATCTGATCGACCGTGATACGACGCTGGACGCAGATTGCTTCGCGCGGTATATGAATGAGAACAAAATCGATGTACTGAAGATCGTTCCAGGGCATCTGAATGCGTTGCTGCAGGCGCAAAACGCCGCAGATGTCTTGCCAGCCAATACGCTGGTGCTGGGCGGTGAGGCGACGCCGTGGCCTTTGCTCTACAAGATCCGTGCGCTCAAACCGTCGTGCCGCGTGATCAATCACTACGGCCCGACCGAGACGACCGTCGGGATCCTGACGCAAGACGCGGCGAATGCGGACTCAAGCGCGGCTACCTTGCCCCTTGGCTTGCCGTTAGCCAATACGTCGACGTGGGTACTCGATGCACACATGAACCCCGTCGGTGCAGGCGAAATCGGTGAACTGTATCTGGGCGGCGCGGGTATCGCGCGGGGTTATCTTGGCCGGCCCGGAATGACCGCGGAGCGCTTCGTTCCCGATCCCTCTACCCCCGGCGGGCGGTTGTATCGCAGCGGCGACCGGGCACGCCGGCTGACTAATGGTGCGATCGAATATCTGGGACGCATTGACGATCAGGTCAAGATCCGCGGTTATCGGGTTGAGCCGGGCGAGATCGCAGCGCGGCTGCGTGCGCTCGATGGCGTGCTCGATGCAGCGGTGATTGTCTCGGCAGCGGGGCGTCTGGCCGGTTTTGCAACGGCCGCGCCCGGATGCGACCTCGATACCGCCCTGCTCAAAAAACAACTAGCAGCCGTCCTGCCGGACTACATGGTGCCGTCCAGTTTGCGCGTGCTCGACGCGTTGCCGCTCAACCGGAACGGCAAGCTCGACCGGCAGGCGCTGGGCGAACTGGCGCGCAGAGCGACAAGAACCGGCAGCAGCGTTCGTGGAATGCCGCAGGGCACGACCGAAATCAAACTTGCAAGTATCTGGGCTGACGTGCTGGGACTGGCCGAATTCAAACCGGAAACCAGCATCGCCCGCGACGACAATTTCTTCGCGCTCGGCGGTCATTCGCTTGCAGCAATGCGGATGTTGTCGCGCGTGCGGGCTGCGTGGCCGATCGAGTTGCCGCTGCGCGCAGTGTTCAGCGCGCCGACGCTTCAGGCGCTCGCGGTGCGTATCGATGAGCTTTCCGCCGAGGCACACACGGTCGGCAGCGAGACGCCAACGATCCGTATTGTCGAACGGCAGCGGGAGATGCCGCTATCGCTTACGCAGCAGCGCATCTGGGTCGTGGACCAGTTGTCGGGCGGCAGCCTCGCGTCGTACAACATGGCCGCGGGGCTGGACCTGCGCGGTGACCTCGATGCGAACCTGCTGCATGCGAGCCTCGCGTCACTGGTCGCCCGGCATGAAGTGTTGCGCTCGTCGTTTGACGAGCAGGACGGCGACCCTGTCCTGACAATTGCAGATCATCTTGATGTGCCCATGCCGCTCGTCGACTGCCGCGCATTGCCCGATGCGCAGCGCGAGCAGACCGTCGCGCGTTATCTGAGCGATGCAGCGAACCGTCCATTCGATCTCGCTGCGCCGCCGTTGGTGCGTGCGTTGCTCTTGAAGTTCGATGCGTCGCATCACGTGCTTGTTCTCGTGCTGCATCACATCGTGGCGGATGGTGCGTCGGTGCATATCCTGATCGATGAGTTGTGCGCCGGGTATCGTGCGCGGCGCGACGGCAAGCCGACCGCGTTGGCCGCCTTGCAGGTCCAGTACGCCGACTACGCTGCGTGGCAGCGCGAACAACTGACCCCTGTGAGGGTACGTGACGAACAGCAGTTCTGGCGCATGTATCTGGCGAATGCACCGCACTTCCTGGCCTTGCCGGCTGACCGGCCGCGTCCGCCGATCGCTTCCCACGATGGCGGCACGGCGCACCTGACGTTATCTCCCGAGACTGGCGCGCGGGTCAGGGCGCTCGCAAGCGCACGCGGCATGACGCCGTTCGCGGTGCTGCTCGCCAGTTTCCAGTTGTTCTTGCATCGCCTGACGGGCCAGACCGACCTTCTGATTGGAACTGACGTAGCAGGGCGCGACCGGACCGAACTCGAAGGGCTCGTCGGTTTTTTCATCAACGTGTTGCCGGTCCGCTCGCGCATAACCGCCGATGGCGCCAACACAGCGAGCTTCAACGCATGGCTCGACACCGCGAAGCATTCAGCTTGGGAAGCGCTAGAACATCGGGTGTTCCCATTCGACCGGATCGTCGATGCGCTTGGCGTGTCGCGCCGCCGTGACTCGAACCCGCTGCTGCAATTGTTGTTCGTACTGCGCGACCTGCCGCGCAAAAACACGAGCGTGCCCGGTCTTTCGATCGAACTGCTGCGAGCGCAGACAACTCAATCGAAATTCGATATGGCGCTGTTCGTGGAGCCAGTCGATGGTGGTTACGAAGTCGAATGGGTCTACGCATCGCCGCTATTCGAGCAGTCCACGGTGGAGCGCTGGTTCGGGTTGTGGCGTGACTTGCTCGACCAGGTATCGGCCGATCCGGATGCACGGCTCGATCTCGTCCGACCGCTTCCCGACTACTCGCCCGACGCCATGCTTCATCGCGTACCTGAAGCCATTTCGCAATGAACGAGAGCCACTCATCTATGAACGCGACCCCGATCACCGACGCTTGCGTCGAGACTTCCTTTTTCAACTCCGGCACGCGCTTGCCCATCGTCCTGACACCGACTGCTCCGATCAGCGATTTGCCCGGCTGGATCGACGCACATCGCGACAAACTGGAGACATGGCTCACCCGCCACGGCGCTATCCTGTTTCGCGATTTTGGCCTATCGGGGCCTGCCGCTTTCGAAGCCTTCGCCGAAGCCATATCACCGGCGCTGTATGGCGAATACGGCGACCTGCCAAAGAAGGAGGGCGGCCGCAATACGTATCGGTCAACGCCGTACCCCGAGCGGCAGATGATCCTCTACCACAACGAAAGTTCGCACCTGTCGCGCTGGCCGCGTCGACAGTTTTTCTTCTGCGAACTGGCGTCTGTGTCGGGCGGTGCTACACCGATTGTCGATTGCCGCGAGATGCTGCGGCAGTTGCCGGCGCAACTGGTCGATACCTTCGAGCGCAAGCAGTTGATGTACGTGCGCACCTTTACTCGCGGTCTTGATGTGCCGTGGCGCGAGTTCTTCGATACCGACGACCGAAGCGCAGTCGAAGCACGCTGCGATGCGGCGGGTGTCCAGTACGAATGGCTGCCGAACGACGAGTTGCAGACACGCACCGTGTGTCCGGCGGTGATCGTGCATCCGCTGACCGGCGAGCGGTCGTTTTTCAACCAGGTGCAGTTGCACCACATTGCGTGCCTCGCGCCGGACGTCCGGATGGATCTGCTCGATATGGTCGGACTCGAGCGCATGCCGCGACACGCGTATTTCGGCGACGGCAGCACGATCAGCGACGACGACATCGCGTTGATCGGCGCCGCGTACGAGCGCTGTGCGGTGCGTTTCGACTGGCACGCCGGCGACGTGCTGATGCTCGACAACATGCTCGTCGCGCACGCTCGCGATCCGTATCAGGGGCCTCGCAAGATTGTCGTGGCGATGAGCGAGCTGGTCGAACGCTCGCAATTCGCGGGCGCCGCCAGCGCCTGATACCCGAGCATTTTTCCCATTCCCCATCAGAAAAGCAGACCCACAGAACATGGACCAACAGACTCCCCAACTCCAGGAACCCACCCTCGACGCCGCCCTGCGCGCGCTCTTCGCAACGCTGCTGGAGGTCGATCCGGACGCGGTCGGCGACGATGACGACTTCTTCGAGCTGGGCGGCGACTCGCTGCTTGTCATCAAGTTGGTGGCCCGCATTCGCCGCACGCTCAGCCTTGAAGTCTCACCCGGCGACGTCTTCGATCACCCGACCGTAACCAGCCTTGCCCGCTTTCTCGAACGTGCCTGACTGACCCGATCGACGCCCGTCGCGATAGACCCACACGATAGTCAGGGAAATTTTACACAGAAAACCTGTCATCGATATAATTATGTATTAGCAATCATTCGCATTATCATTATCGTTCACAACCTAACCACACCAACCGCAAGAGACCATGGCACGACAACAATCAGAACGACGCGGCGCAGACCGTATCGGGGCGCGCGGACGCGCAAAGAATCCCTGGCGGCTCGCGCCGATCGCAGCGGGCGTGTTGCTGGCGTCCTCTGCGTTTGCACAAAGTGACGCTGTCGTGCCGGCGGACGGATCAGGTCAGCCGGCCGCATCGGCCAGCCCGGGACAACAGTTGCCGGCTGTGGTGGTGAAGGGTCAACGCGATGCGGAAACGGGTACGGGACCGGTGAAGGGTTACGTGGCGAAGCAGAGCACGGCGGGTTCCAAGACCGACACGCCGATCATCAAGACGCCGCAGGCGATCTCGGTGGTGACGCGCGACCAGATGGACATCCAGGACGCGCAGAGCGTGGCGCAGGCACTGCGCTATACGTCCGGCATCAACCCGGAGCAGCGCGGCACCAATACCGATTCGCTCGAGTACCTGTATGCGCGCGGTTTTCTCGTCGATGAGTTCTGGAACGGTTTGCGCACGCCGGGTCCGGCCGGCGGTTTTGGCTTCAACGTGACGAGCTTCGATCCGTACATGTTCGAGCGTATCGAGTTGCTGCACGGACCGGCGTCGGTGTTGTACGGACAAGGTTCGCCGGGTGGCACGGTGAACCTGGTGAGCAAGATGCCGACGGCGGAGCCGCTGCACGAAGTTGGATTCCAGACGGGCAGCTATGGGCGCCTGCAGGGGTTCTTCGACTTCAGTGGTCCTATCGATCAAGACGGCAAGGTGCTTTACCGTTTGACGGCGGACGGTTTTAATACCGCCACGCAAACGGACTACGTGAACCAGCAGCGTTTCGCAATCTCGCCGACCATCACGTGGAAGCCAACGAAAGACACCACGTTCACGGTCTTTGCGAACTATCAGGCGGACCCCGAGGCGGGTATCTACAACACCGTGCCGGCGGTGGGCACGATCCAGACCGGTGTGTCTCAGTTGTCGCGCAGCTTCTATCCCGGCGAGCCGACCTTCGACAGCTTCCGCAAGACGCAGGAGTCGATCGGATACCAGTTGGATCATCGTTTGAACGACATCTGGTCGTTCAAACAAAGCTATCGTTTCCTGCACAACAGCCAGACCGTGAAGTATGTGGCCGACGACCTGGGCTATACAAACAACGGTACGGAACTGGCGCGCGAAGCGTACCTGAACAGCGGCCGCTTGAACTCGCACACGCTTGACAACCAGGCGACCGCGCGTTTCAACACGGGACCCGTGTCGCATACGGCGACCGTGGGTGTCGACTATCAGAATACCCAGTTCGACCACGTCTTCTACGGATCGTCGGACGACAATGTGCCGTCGCTCAGCATCACGAATCCGCAATACGGGCAAACCATTCCGTACCCGACCTTCATGTTCGGCACGTCGAACAAGCAGTCGATCAAGCAGCTTGGCACGTACGCGCAGGACCAGATCGACATCGACCGGTGGTCGTTCCTGCTGGGCGTGCGCGAAGACTGGACGAACGAAGATAGCCAGTCGTACAAGACGGGGGCGCAGACGAGCCAGTTCAACCGCGCGTTCACCTGGCGTGCCGGCGGCGTATACAAGTTCGACAACGGATTTGCGCCTTACGTGAGCTACACGACGTCGTTCCAGCCGCAAGTCGGCTCGACCGCCTCGGGTACAGCGTTCTCGCCGACTACCGCTCAGCAGTACGAGATCGGCGTGAAGTATCAACCGAAGAATTACAACAGCTTTGTCACGGTATCGGCGTTTCACCTGACGCAGCAAAACGTCCTGACCACGGACCCGACCAACAGCAACTTCCAGGTGCAGACCGGCGAAGTGCGGTCGCAGGGTTTCGAGGTCGAAGCCCATGCGAGCCTGACCAACAACCTGCAATTGATCTTCAGCTACACGTACACGAACCTGCTGAACACGAAGAGCAATACCTCGAACCTCGACAAGGTGCCGCTCGGTATTCCGCGTAATACCGCTTCGCTGTGGGCAGACTATACGGTGACCAGCGGGCTGCTCAACGGCGTACAAGCGGGTGCCGGCCTGCGTTATATCGGCGGTTCATACGGCGATACGGCGAACACCCTCCTGCTCTCGTCGGCCACGTTGGTCGACCTTGCGTTGCGTTATGACCTCGGCCGCGCGTTCCCCTCCATGCACGGCTGGACTGCCTCGCTCAATGCAAGCAACCTGCTCAACCGCGCTTACATGGCGTCGTGCAGCAATGGTTCCTGCTACTGGGGACAAGGTCGACTTGTACTCGCGGGATTGAAGTATCAGTGGTAATTCATCAGGAGGCAGGGCGCCGATGCGGTCTTTTTCGACGAAAGCTTTAACGACGCCCGGCGAGCAGGCCGGACCCCAGCCGCTTTCTCCTGCGCAGGAAGGACTCTGGTTCGTGCAGCGGCTCGCGCCGCTGTCCACTGCCTACCATCTCGCGCGCGTTTTTCACTTGCGCGGACCGGCCGATATCAGCGCGCTTGAACAGGCGCTGAATGTCGTGCGTGCTCGGCAGGCAGTATTGCGCACCCGTTTTGCTGAACGAGACGGCAAGCCATTTCAGATTGTCGATGCACCGGCTGATGTGCCGTTGCCACTGACCGATCTTTCCTCGCTTCAAGCCGATGCACGTGACGAAGCGCTGGCAGAAGCGCTTGCTCACGAGGCGCAGCAGCCGTTCGACCTCGCCGCGGAAGGTGCGATCCGCTTGCGGGTTATCGCGATGTCGGCGCAATGGAATGTGCTGTCCGTCGTGGCGCATCATCTCGTCACCGATGGAACGTCTACTGCGATCTTCGCGCGCGAACTCGCACACGCGTACGGCCGGATCGTGCGTGATGAAACGGTTCCTGAATTACCAGGCCTGACTTGGCAGTACGCCGATTTTGCCGCGTGGCAACGCGACATGCTGGCAAGCGACAAGGCCCGCGTCGACGTGGCGTGGTGGACCGAATACATTGGCTCGCCCCATGCAGGCTTCGAACTACCCGTCGATTTCACACGAGCGCCGACTCAGGAATGTCAGGCGCGTACCCACACCTTCACGCTGACTGAAGCTACCGCTGACGCGCTGCGTTCGCGCTGCAAAGCCGAGCGATGTACGCTGTTCGCCTTGTTAATGGCGGCGTGGCAGTTAGTTTTGTCGCGCCATTCCGGCAGCGACGACTTCTGCATCGGCGTGCCAACCAGCGGACGAACCCGCGAGGAAAGCGAAGACCTGATCGGTCTTTTTGTCGATACGCAGGTGTATCGCGCACGCGTTCAACCGGCCATGACTGGACGCTCGCTGCTGCAGGCGGTACGCAACGACACTCGGGCCGCACTCGATCATGGCAGCGTCACGTTGGCCGTGCTCGTCGATGCGTTAGGTGTGCGGCGCGAAGCCGATCGCCACCCGCTGTTCCAGACGCTCTTCAACGTGCAGGGCGCTACCGCATCGGGAAAGTTGCAACTGGCCGGTCTCGATGTCGATATCGTCGACACCGAAAGTCAGGTTGCCCGGTTTGACCTGAGCCTGGATATCCGTGTGAGTGCCAACGCCGTCACGTGTACCGCACGCTACGACGGCGCGTTATATCGTGTTGAAACCATCGCCCGGCTTGGACGTCACTACGAAGCCATGCTGACCGGCTTATGCCAGGACCCTGATCGGCCGGTCGCGGAGATTGCGTTTATCGATGAAGAGGAACTGTCGCGCCTCTCGGCCTGGAGCACGCAAGCTGCAGAGTTTGGCGAACCGGAGCCCGTTCACCGTTTATTCGAACGACACGCAGTAAAGACACCGGATGCCCCCGCGCTCTTGTTCGGCGACGAGGTACTGACGTATCGCGAACTCGATCAGCGCGCCAATCAGCTTGCGCATCGGCTGGTGAAGCTTGGCGTGGGGCCGGAGGTGAAGGTCGGTATCAGCCTCGAACGGTCGGTGGAGATGGTGGTCGGCTTGCTGGCCATATTGAAGGCAGGCGGCGCTTACGTCCCACTCGATCCCGACTATCCGCCGGATCGGTTGGCCTACATGATTGGCGATAGCGGCGTGGGGCTGCTGCTTACGCAGCGCGCTGTGCATGAACGCCTGAACCAGCATTTCCCACCGGACGACGCATGCACGGTGCTCGAACTCGACGCGCTGGATACATCGGGTGAACCGCTGCATCGTCCGGATATTCAGATTCACGCGGAAAATCTGGCTTACGTCATCTACACGTCGGGTTCGACAGGACGTCCGAAGGGCGCTGCGAACCGTCACGGTGCATTGTTCAATCGGCTGGTCTGGATGCAGGCCGCTTACGGGCTCGACGCCACTGATACCGTTTTACAAAAGACACCATTCAGCTTCGATGTGTCGGTCTGGGAGTTCTTCTGGCCACTCATGTTTGGCTCGCGTCTGGCGGTGGCGGGGCCGGGCGATCACCGGGACCCTGCAAGGCTGGTTGAATTGATCGACTGCTTCAAGGTGACCACGCTGCATTTCGTGCCGCCAATGTTGCAGGCTTTCATTGCTTCACTCGATGGCGACCGCGCTGTTTGCGCCAGCCTGCGGCAGATCATCTGCAGCGGCGAAGCGTTGCCGGCGACACTGCAGGATCGTACGCTGCAACGTCTGTCGCAGGTTCAGTTGCATAACCTGTACGGCCCGACAGAAGCAGCCATCGACGTCACGCACTGGACGTGTCAAGCAGGCGATCCCGTCGTGCCGATCGGTCGCCCGATTGCCAACGTAAGCACGCATGTGCTCGATCAGTCGATGAATCGTTTGCCTGTGGGGGTCGCGGGCGAACTCTATTTGGGTGGCTCGGGACTCGCGCGCGGTTATCTCAACCGGCCGGGGCTGACGGCCGAGCGTTTCGTGCCCGATCCGTTTAAGGATGGTGAGCGGCTATATCGCACGGGCGACCTTGCGCGCTGGCGTGAGGATGGGGCACTCGACTATCTCGGACGGCTCGATCATCAGGTCAAGATCCGGGGCTTTCGCATTGGGCCGGGTGAGATCGAAGCCGTGTTGCAGACCTTGCCGGGCGTCGATGAAGCGGTGGTCGTGGCGCAGGATGGGCCGGGTGGGAAACGGCTAGTCGCGTATGTGACGGCGCGTGCGGGTCATGATCTGCAGCGCGATGCACTGGCTGCGTCCCTGCACGACGTCCTGCCCGAATACATGGTGCCATCCGCCTGGGTCGAACTCGAGCGGCTGCCGCTGTCACCGAATGGCAAGGTGGATCGTCGGGCGCTCCCCCTGCCTTCTGAGACGGAACGGGTTTGGGAAGCGCCGCAAGGCGACATCGAATCTGTGCTCGCGCGGATCTGGCAGGATGTTTTGGGCGTCGAACGCGTTGGGCGCGACGATAACTTCTTCGAGCTCGGCGGTGATTCGATCCTGAGCTTGCTGATTGTGGAGCGTGTACGGCTCGCCGGGTGGAGGGTAACTCCGCGGCAATTGTTCGAGCGCCAGACCGTGGTTCAGCTTGCCGCCGTCGCCGAGCCTGTTGCTGCACCGGTAGTCGTCACTAACGCGGTAATACAGGACACCACTAAGGCATTTTTGCCGATGCAGGCATGGTTCCTCGACCTGCCGATGAAGCGGCGGCATCACTGGAACCAGGCAGTGCTGCTGACGAGCCGCGAACCGTTGGACGCTGCGTTGCTGGAGCGTGCATTGCGTGAGTTAGTGCAGCACCACGACGCGCTGCGGCTGCGCGTTACGCAGGACGCGCAAGAGCGATGGTCCCTTGGGAGTCAGCCGCAATCGGCTAGCCTGTTATGGGTGCGCGAAGCGGATACGCCGGCTGACATCGAGACGCTTTGCGACGAAGCTCAACGCAGCCTTGATCTTGGCGACGGACCGCTGCTGAGAGCGCTGGCGATAAACGTCGCGGACGGCAGCTGGCGGCTCTTGCTGGCGATCCATCATCTGGCTGTGGACGGTGTGTCGTGGCGGATTTTGCTTGCGGACTTGCGAACGGCGTATTCGCAATTGCAGGCCGGCGAAGCGGTCGCATTGCCGCCGAAGACAACTTCATGCCATGAGTGGGCGACTCGCCTCGTTCGCCACGCGAGGAGCCCTGCGCTACGTGCGCAACTTGATTACTGGCTGGACATAGCTAGCACGCCGGCTGGCCTGCCCTGCGACTTCCCGGGCGGTGCAAACACCGTTGCTCATCTGCTGCACGCGACGCTCAAGCTTGACCGAACCTGGACGCAACGGTTGCTGCAGGAAGCGCCTGCTGCGTATCGCACGCATGTCAACGACCTGCTGCTGACTGCGCTGGGCCGCGCGCTTTGCAACTGGACCGGAGGGGAGCGAATCCGCATCGACCTTGAAGGTCACGGCCGTGAAGACTTGTTCGATGATGTCGACCTGAGCCGCACGGTTGGCTGGTTCACGAGCCTGTATCCCGTCTCTCTCGAGCCGCAGGGCGATGTGGGAACGGCGCTCGGGCGCGTCAAGGAAACGCTGCGCCGGGTGCCGGACCGAGGCCTCGGGTTTGGCGTGCTCAAGTACCTCGGTGACGACGCGGACCAGCACGCGCTAGGCAGCATCGAACCGTCGCGGGTGGTGTTCAACTATCTCGGCCAGTTCGACCAGAGCTTTGATGCAACGTCAGTCTGGCAACCCGCGACTGAAGCGGTGGGCCATTCGCAAGACGAAGGCGCGCCGTTACCGCATGACCTGTCCATCAGCGGCAAGGTGCTGGACGGTGCGCTCACATTGAGCGTGGGCTATAGCGGCGAGCGTTATCGGGCAAACACGGTTGAAGGGCTGATCGATGCAATCCGCGTAGAACTGAAACGGGTGATCGAGCACTGCACGAGCGGCAACACTGGCGCGACACCTTCGGACTTCGAATTAATTTCGATAACGCAGAATGAACTCGACCGGTTGCCCCTGACGTTGAACAACGTCGCGGATATTTATCCGCTGTCGCCCATGCAGTCGGGCATGTTGTTCCACACCTTGTATGCACCCGGCAGCAGCGTGTACCTGAATCAATTGCGGGCGGATATCGATGGACTGGATGTCGCGCGTTTCAGTGCGGCGTGGGCCGCGGTAACGGCGCGACACGACATCCTGCGAACGGGCTTTGTGCCGCAGGGCGAGGGCTGGCTGCAGTGGGTGGCGCGGTCCGTGGAACTGCCGCTTAAGCACCACGACTTGCGTGGCCGGCACGACCTTGCCGCCGCGCTGGACGATATGGCCTCAGCCGATCTCAAGCAGGGTTTCGACGTCACGCACGCGCCTTTGCAAAGGCTGGCGCTGGTGCGCGTCGATACACATCGTTACCACTTCATGTGGACGCACCATCATGTGCTGATGGACGGCTGGAGTGTCGCGCAATTGCTCGGCGAGGTGCTGCGCCATTACAGCGGACAGAGCCTGCCCGCGCACGGTGGGCGGTATCGCGACTATATCGGCTGGCTGCAGAAGCACGATGCGCAGGCGAGCGCCGTGCACTGGCGCGAGCAGATAAAGCAGATCGGGGAGCCAACGCGGCTTGCTACAGCAGTCGCGAGCCGCTACGAGCGAACCGGCGCCGGCACCTTGGCGGCCGGCGGTTACGGCCAACATACGTTTGAACTGGATCCGGCAGCGACCGCGCGCCTCGTTGCGTTTGCCCGTCAGGAACGAGTGACGGTGAACACGCTGGTTCAGGCCGCGTGGGCGCTGCTGTTGCATCGCTACACGAACCAGCCGACAGTGACCTTCGGCGCAACACTGGCTGGCCGGCCTGCCGGCCTCACCGGTGCATCGCAGTTGCTCGGGCTCTTCATCAACACGCTGCCGGTGATCGCCCAGCCGCGTGCCGGCAAGCGGCTGGGCGACTGGCTGCGCGAATTACAGCTGCTAGGCATGACGGCGCAGGAACACGCGCACACGCCGTTGTATGAGATCCAGCGCTGGGCCGGTGCAACTACCCAGGGTCTGTTCGATACCGTCGTGGTCTTCGAGAACTATCCCGTCGATACCGCCTTGAAAGATGCATCGCCCGGTGGCCTGACGATCGACAACGTGCGTGCCTGCGATGAAACCAGCTACGCACTGACCTTGGGCGTGATGCTGAGCGACACCCTGAAGCTGGACTACCGGTTTGCGCACGAGGCGTTTACCGATCGGGACATGGCAGGCATTGCGCAGCAAACAGGCGGCCTGCTGAACGCGTTTGCGGGCGCAGCGGACCGGCTGCTTGCCGACTTTGACGTGCTTGATGGGGTGCAGCGACAAGCTCTGTTGACGTTGGGCCATACCGACGTATGGGGAGCATCAGCAGAAGACGCGCTACCGGTACATACGCTGATCGAAGCGCGCGAAAAGCAGCAGACCGACGCGCTCGCGCTCGTGGCCGGTAATCTCAGCTTGAGCTACGGCGAAGTGAACGAGCGGGCAAACCGCCTTGCGCATCGTTTGATGCGGGAAGGCGTGGGGCCGGAAGTGCGGGTCGGGTTTGCAGTGGCACGTTCGGTCGAGTTGATCGTGGGCCTGCTGGCCGTCCTCAAGGCGGGTGGCGCATACGTACCGCTGGACCCGTCGTACCCAGTCGAACGTCTCGCTCACATGATCGCGGATAGCGGCATCACGTTGCTGATTACTCAGTCGCATCTGCATGGACGGCTGCCTGCAGAAGCGGGAGTCACGCGCCTGGATCTGGACACGCTCGATGTATCGGCGGAACCGGCAAGCAATCCGTCGGTGAAGCTCGCTGGCGGCAACCTGGCGTATGTGATCTACACATCGGGTTCCACCGGCAAGCCTAAGGGCGTGGCAGTGGCGCACGACGCGTTGTCGATGCATTGTCGGGCCATTGCAGCTCGCTACGGCATCACTCCGGAAGACCGGCAACTGCACTTCGCTTCTATCAGTTTCGACGCCGCCGCCGAACAGTGGCTGGCTCCTTTGCTCAGCGGCGCGGCAATCGTATTGCGCGACGACACCGTCTGGCCGGCGCAACGTCTCGCGGCCGAGATAAAGGCGAACAAGATATCGATACTGGATTTGCCGCCTGCTTATATCAATGCGTTTGCTCAGGAAATCGAACCGGGTACGGTATCGGTCAGGACGTGCATTGTGGGTGGGGAAGGCTGGTCGCAAAGCGGCTTCGAAGCGGTAAAGAAACACCTGCGCCCCGAGCGGATTTTCAACGCGTATGGACCGTCGGAAACGGTGATCACGTCGACTGTGTGGAGCGCGGATGGAGCGTCGGAATGCGATAGCGCGTATGCACCGATCGGCATTCCTGTAGGAGAGCGCACATCGTATGTGCTGGACGCGGCGTCGAATCTTGTGCCGCAGGGCATGGCGGGCGAACTGTACCTGGGCGGCGCGGGGCTGGCGCGGGGTTATCTGAACCGCGCAGCGCTGACGGCGGAACGGTTCGTACCGGATCCGTTCGACGAGACCAATAGAGGCGGGCGCTTGTACCGGACCGGTGACCTGGTGCGCTGGAACAGCTCAGGGCAGCTCGAATTTCTCGGGCGCATCGATCATCAGGTGAAGCTGCGCGGTTTCCGCATCGAACTGGGCGAGATCGAGGCGGCGCTGCTTGCACAACCCGGCGTACGGGACGCGGTGGCAACCCTTCACGACACCACTGGCAGCGCTCGTCTTGTTGCATACGTGAGCGCGCAGACGGGCACGGTGATCGACGGGTCAACGTTAAAAACAGCTCTGCACAGCGTCATGCCCGACTACATGGTGCCCGCGTCGATAGTCGTGCTTGACACCTTGCCACTGACGCCCAATGGCAAGGTGGACCGGCACGCGCTACCGTCGCCCGAACTGGCTGTCCCGGGGCACTACGAACCACCGCAAGGCGAAGTGGAAACGGTCATCGCGCGGATCTGGTCCGACGTGCTTGGAATAGAATCGATTGAACAGGTGAGCCGCCGGGATAACTTCTTCGAACTCGGCGGCGACTCTATTTTCAGCCTCCAGGTCCAGCGCCGAATTTCGCGGCAGTTATCAGTCGAAGTCGAACTCGCGGCACTGTTCGCTGCGCCGACGCTCGAGGCGTTCGCCGCCGTCGTCGCGACTGCGCGTGAAAGCGCGGCGGCGGCCGGAGAAGGACAAGACCGCTTGACCGACGACATGCAATCCATCCTTTCCGAACTGATGCAATGAACCGACGCGCCATGTTTTCCGCGCTGCTGGGCGCCGGCGCACTTGCCGCAACCGCACTGTCCGATGTTGCACTGGCTGGTGACGCTCCTGTAGCTCCGCCGCGCCGTGTTGTCGTGCTCGACTGGGGACTGACGGAGATGGTGTTGTCGATCGGCGTGGTGCCGGTCGGGATCGCGAACACCCGGGACTTCCGCAGGAATTTCACGGCATGCGAAGTGCCGGCGTCGGTGGTCGATCTCGGCCTGATGTTCCAGCCGAACATGGAACTGCTGTTCGC
>Ga0105855_1000547_pt1 | contig 16325 bp, 17 predicted proteins | sample OrgsoiDNA_201059_FD_89680 | JGI IMG/M metagenome (GOLD analysis project Ga0105855, IMG submission 89680) | Permafrost soil microbial communities from the Arctic, to analyse light accelerated degradation of dissolved organic matter (DOM) -... | ecosystem: Environmental > Terrestrial > Soil >... | reverse complement strand
CCGTTGCAGTCGCCGCCATCGAACCCGAACCCGAACCCGTAGCCGAACCCGAACCCGAACCCGAACCCGTAGCCGAGCCGGTAATTGCCCAAGCACCACCCGAACCGCTTGCAGCCCCCGCCGATCCGGCCCCCGCGATCGAACCCGAACCGGTTCTCCTTCCGGAAACCGCCGTACATGCCAGCCTGTGGACCGCCGCCGAAGTCGTATCGCACGCCGCCCAGTCGGACCTCGCGCCAGTCTTTGCCGAATCCCCGCCAGTTCCCGTCGAGACCGCTCACCCCACACCGGCTGTACCCGTAGCCGCACCTGTTGCCGCCGTCTTGTCCCAGACCGCCGCGCCGGAACCTCTCTGGCCCTACGGTGTTCCGGGATTCCTGGCCGCCACCAAGGTAAGGTCGGAATCGATGCAGTGGGCGGTGTTCGGCGGCACCGCGGGCTTCCTCGGTGTCATATGGGTTGCCATCTGGTTGATGACCGGCAAATAGCGCCAGCTATCACAGCCACTTCTTCTCGCCCCATCGCTTGAACCCCGCCTCAGTCAGCCGCTTCAGCTCAGCCATGAGCTCCGGTTCCGGATCGGTCTTGAAGTTGAAGCACGCCTTGCCCTGCATGCGCTTTTTCAGCGCGGGCGAGATGTCTTTCGTGAGCTCCGGGCACATGTAAAGAGGCACCAGGTGAAAGCTCACATACGCCTTGCCCAGATGTACGGCGCCGAAATACAGCGGCTCCCCTTTGTGCTGAGGGAAGGGTGACGCGGATTTCGTGAGCAGGGTGTACTCGGTTGCCGTGTCCGCCTTCACGGACAGGCGCTTGGCATACTTCGCGAGTACGGGTTTCAGGCCGGCGAATACGGCAGCAAAATCGGCGATCATGGGAAATAGTCTACCCGATCGTGAGGAGCCGTCGTCATGAATCTTGTGCGTTGCGCCGCGAGTGTGTGCCTGGTGCTGATCTCGGGCGCGGCTTTTGGCGCCAGGCTCAATTTCGATCCGGATTGGAAATTCATCAAGGCCGATCCGCCGGGGGCCGCCGCGCCTGGGTTTGACGACCGCGCGTGGACCAGCGTGTCGCTGCCGCACACGTTCAATGACGTCGATACCTTTGACGATTGGTCCCCGCCCAATCACGTGGGTGAGATGAACCTCTGGTCGGGACGCACCTGGTATCGCAAGACATTCGCGCTGCCGGAGCCGTTCAAGGCGATGAAGGTATTCATCGAATTCGAAGCCGTGCGGCAGATTGCGGAGGTCTATCTCAACGGCCATCTTCTGGGTGTGAGTAAGACCGGCTTCCTGCCGTTTGGTTTCGATCTTACTCCGTATCTGAAATTCGGCGGCGCAAAAAACGTGCTCGCCGTCATGGCCGACAATCGCTTCACGCCCGAGACCGACATGGCCAGGATCGTCAAGACCGCCCTGCCGTGGAACAGCCCGCACTGGCACCCCGCGCACGGCGGCATCTATCGCAACGTGTATCTGCACGTGGCCGATCCGCTGCACATCTCGCTGCCGCTCTATAGCTTTCTGCAAACCGAGGGGCCGTATGTCTACGCCACCGAGATTTCGCGGAGTTCGGCGCGCGTGACGCTGGAGGCGCCGGTGCAGAATGAGCGGCAGTCGGCGGCCAATGTGGAATTGGTGGCAAATGTTGTGGACAGTGACGGCAAGTCCGTGCTCGAATTGAAGCCTGCCGCGGTGACTGTGGGCGCCGGGTCCAGCCTGGAATTGAAAGCAACCGGGAGTATTGTGAAACCGCAGCTTTGGGAGCCCAGCCATCCTTATCTTTACCGCGTGGTCTGCACGCTTCGGGTTGGCGGCCAAGTGGTGGATTCGCGAGAGATCCCCTTGGGCATTCGCACCGTCAAGTGGGATGCCGGGACCGGCTTCTTCATCAACGGCCACCATGAGAAACTGCACGGCTGGGGTCAGAAGCCGACTGACGAATGGCCCGGCCTGGGCGCGGCTCAGCCCGATTGGATGCACTACTACACGCTCGCCCTGATGAAGGAAGCGGGCGGCAACTTCGTGCGCTGGGGCCACTGTGCCGGCGGCGTCGCCATGATCGCAGCCGGAGATCGCCTGGGCATTATCGCCGATCAGCCGGGAGTGGACGGGGAAGGCGACGCCGAACCCCAGGCCTGGAAGATCCGCGCCGACGCTTTCCGCGACATGATTATCTACTTCCGCAATAACCCCTCGATCCTGATCTGGGAAGGCGGCAACCAGAAGGTGAGCCGCGACCATGCCATGGAATTGCGCGCGCACATGGACCAGTACGACCCGCGCGGGGGCCGCGTCTACGCCCATCGCCGCGCCGACGAAGTTACGGCTGAGTTCATGGATATCGGCATCGGTACCGAAGGCAGCCGCGAGATCGACCGCCTGCCGGTGGTGGAAGGCGAATACGACCGCGAGGAATCGCCGCGCCGCGTGTGGGACAGCGCGTCGCCGCCCCACTTCGGCTACCCGGAAGGTAAGGGCCAGACCTACCAGCTCACGTCGGAGCAATACGCCGTCAACCAGGTCACGCAGTACATGAAGAAGATTGCGGCGCCTAACCACGCCGGCGGCGCCAACTGGATTTTTTCCGACTCCACCAGCGGCGGACGCGTATCGAGCGAGGTGGCGCGGGCGGGCGGGGAAGTGGACGGCGTGCGTTTGCCGAAGGAAGCCTACTACGTCTGCCGCACCATTTTCAGGGACGATCCGCAGGTGCACATCATCGGCCACTGGACCTATTCCGCGGGCACGAAGAAGACCGTCTATGTCACGTCCAATGCCGAGGACGTGGAGCTGTTCGTGAACGGCCGGTCCCTGGGGCACGGCGCCGTGTCGGACCGCTACCTGTTCACTTTCGCCGATGTCGAATGGGAAGCCGGTGAGATCAAGGCCGTGGCCTCTTCCGGCGCAGCGCCCCCCGCGCCCGCAACAGTCGTCGCGACTCAGAGCAAGCACACCGTAGGTCCGGCAGTGGCTCTGCGCATGACGCCCATCACCGCGCCGGGTGGGCTGCGCGCCGATGGGTCGGACATCGCGCTAATCGATGTGGAAGCCGTGGATGCGAACGGCGAGCGTTGCCCCACCTTCCAAGCGCGCGCGGATTTCGAAATCGAGGGGCCGGGCGTGTGGCGCGGCGGTTATAACAGCGGCAAGATCAAGTCGACCAATCATACCTGGCTCGATCTGGAATCGGGCATCAACCGCGTGGCGGTGCGCTCCACTAGAACGCCCGGCGACATCACGGTGCGCGTGAAGGGCGAGGGGCTCAAGCCCGCGGGCATCGCGATTCGCTCTATACCGGTGAAGGTGGAGAACGGGTTTGAAATCGTGGCCGCCGATGAACGCAGATAAAACAAAACCAATGCGCGGCAGGCCAGGAGGCCTACCCTACTACCACTCGTGCGACTCTTCAACTTCGATTTTGCGCCGTTCCTCGGCCTGTTCCAACAGGCTCTCCTCCGTTAGCGCGGCGCCGCTGCCCATGGTCCGCACTCGCGGCATGGGTTTGTCCGCGTTGGCGAAATCGCCGCGCTTTTCGCCGGCCGATCCAATGTCCTGCGCGCCGGTAGTGGTGAGGACGTCCTTGGCGCGGGTCACCCATTCGCCACCGTCGCAATGCACGGAGAGCAGAACGCCGCCTTCCCGTATGCGCCCTTCATAGCGGCGCGCTTCATATTCGGGGATGCCCATGCCTACCAACCCGCCGATGATTCCACCCAGCGTGCCGACCGCGCCCGCCCCTGCCAGCGCGGCGATAATCGGTCCAGCGGCGATGAATGGCCCCAGCCCGGGTATGGCCAGCGCCCCAATTCCCGTGAGCCAGCCGAGCACGCCCCCGGCCAAGCCTCCGGCCACCACGCCTGAGGTTGCACCCTCCGGCGCCTTGGTATTTTTTTCATGGGCGAAATCCTTGGTACCCTGGTTCTCCGGAAAGAGAACCGAAATATCGGTGTTGCGGAAGCCGGCGCGGCGTAGGTGTTCCACGCCCTCCTCTACCGCCGACCGATCCGGATAAATGCCGAAGACAGCCGTGTTTTTTGTTGACATAGTGGGCTCCTTGCAACGGAATCTATTGCAAGGCGAGGTCCATCGGCGGCAATGTGCTGCCGGCCACGTGTGCAGCCGCACAACACAGAGTAGAATTGGATTAACCGGAGTACAAAGGATCTATGAAGATGGAAACGTCGCGCCGTAATTTTCTGAGTGCCGCCGCCGGAGCCGCGGGTCTGAGCGTTGCCGGAGTCACTCCGGCTTTCGCCAAGATCGAGCCCGAGCCGTGGGGCATCAAGCTCGGAATCGCCACTTACACGTTCCGCAGTTTCGACCGCGCCAAATGCATCGAATCGCTCAAGGCGGTCCAATCGCCGTGGGTTGGCGTTAAGGACGGTGTCCACTTCCCCTTCCCGGGAACGCCCGAATCGCTCAAGCAGGCGCGCGCCGAGTTCGACGCCGCCGGTCTGAAGGTGGTGAGTGTGGGCAATCTCCCGTTTCCGAAAGACGACCCCGACGATATTCGCCAACGCTTCGAATTCGTCAAGAATCTCGGCCTTTCGCAGACAGTTTGCATTCCCACCCGCGCCAGTATCAAGACCGTGGAAAAGTTTGCCAAGGAATATAAGATCCGGCTGGCCATCCACAACCACGGCCCCGAACAGAAGGATTTCCCCTCGCCGCAGTCGGTCCTGGAGGTGGTGAAGGATATGGATCCGCTGGTCGGCCTCTGCATCGACGTCGGCCACACCGCCCGTACCGGCGTCGATGTGGTCGAAAGTATTGCGCTCGCCGGCAATCGCCTCTTCGAGATGCACGTCAAGGATCTGCGCTTTTTTAAGGACAGCCCGTCCGGCGAGAAGGCCATTAGCAGCCAATGCGATTGCGGCGAAGGCATCATGCCGTTCGCGGCCATCTTCAAGCAGCTCAAGAAAATGAATTTTCAGGGCTGCGTGAACCTGGAATACGAAATCAACGGGAAGGATCCACTCCCCGGCACGCTGCGGTCGTTCAGTTACATGCGCGGTGTGTTGGCCGGACTGGCGGCGGCGTAGAACACAACGAATGGCGAACATCCCAGTCGGTACTAAGGGCGAGAAAAAGCTTCTGGTCACTACGGAGGTTGCCATCACTTTCCTCGGTGTGGAAGGCGCGCGCGTGCTCTCCACGCCCCACATGATCGGCTTCATGGAAATCACCTGCCGGGATACCGTGCTGCCGTTCCTGGACCCGGGCTACGACACCGTCGGCACGCACGTCAACGTGGCCCATTTGGCTGCGGCGCCCATGGGGATGATGGTGACGTTCACGGCGGAAGTTACGGCGGTGGCTGAGCGGCGGATTCAGTTTCGTGTGGAAGCGTGGGACGAGAAGGAAAAAATGGGCGAGGGCACGCACGAACGCGCCATCATCAACGTTGCCAAGTTCGCCACACGGCTGGCGGCTAAGAAAGGTTAGTAGGCAGGCCGGGAGGCCTACCCTACGTCTGACGCTCGACGGAACCCGCTGTAATTTCCTTTACCGTCGCTGCCCGACTGCGATGCATTCGCATTGCCGCTGGCCATCGCCTGGTCATAAACCTCCAGGATGGCGCCTTCATCGTAGTCAATGGCTCGCGCGTATTGGCGAATGTAGCTGGTACTGTAAATTCCCCCAGGAAGCTTGCCGAAGTCGCCACGCTCAATTGCTTCCAAAACGCGTACGCCGATCTTCGTGGACGAAGAAATTTGTTGCAGAGAAATTCCACGATTCTCGCGAATTGTCGTTAAGCCAAGAATGCCGGTTTCCATCGCCCTGCCTTACCGCCGGGGTACCAGAGGTACGTCCCCAACTAAAAAGTGTATGTAAGTCACCACTATAACATCTCTCAAGGTCTGTTAAACTCTTTTCTTATGGGGATTTGCCGCCGTCAATTCGGCGCGTGTATGCTGGGCGGCCTGGCGGCGGATGCCTTGGCCTTACCGCCGCGCTTCCCCAAACTGCTGGTACTAGTAGTATTAGAACAGCTTCGTCCTGACCATCTGGATGCCGTAGCGTCGCAATTCAGACCGGGAGGCTTACGCCGACTGTTGTATAAAGGATCACAGTTCCCGGATTGCCGCCACCTGGCAAGCACGTTTTCCGCCAGCAGCGTGGCTACATTGGCTACCGGCGCGTGGCCCTCTCAACACGGGATTGTGGCCGGCACATGGTACGATCCGGCCACGAAGAAAACGGTTAGCGCGTCAAGCGAAGCTCTGCTGGCAACCACGCTCTGCGAGCAGGTGGCGGCCGACCGGCGCAATCGTGTCTTCGTGGTTTCGATGGATATGTCTCTCGGCTCGCTCTTCGCCGGAACCCGGCAGGCGCGCCTGTTCTGGATGGATCAGCGCGGCCGGTTCGCCACCCTCGGCGAGACTCCGGACTGGCTCGCCAACTTCAACAATGTTCACTCCATCGAGGACGCGCGCAATGCGAAATGGATGGCCATCGGGGCACGCTCCGGGGCGCCGCCCTTGCGCACGCTTACTTTTGACCCGCAGCATCCCCAGGAATTTCTAGCCCTCTACAAAGCGTCGCCGTTCTGCCAGGAGGCGCAGTTTGTGTTCCTCAACGAGCTGATCGCGCGCGAGCAGATCGGGGAGGGAAGCACGTTCGATTTCGTCTGCCTGCTGGCCGGGTCCAGTTCGCTGTTGGGCTACGAGACCGGCGGCGGGTCGCCGCTGATGCAGCAGATGACGCTGCAACTGGACCGGCACCTGGAGTTCCTGCTGGACCACCTGAACGCCGTTCCCGGTGAGAACGCCTTCAACCTGGTGCTGGCCGGAGCTCATGGCGCCCCGCCCGCGCCATCGCCCGAACTCCGTCCTCGCCTGGCGGTCAACGGCGAGCGGGTGGCGCAGTTCGTGGACCACACCCTTACGGTCACGGGCGCGGGCCACGTTTCACGGTACCTGTATCCCTTTCTATATCTCGATAGCAGCGGCTTCCGCGACCCTGAGCCGATTCGCGTGGCGGCCGGCCGGGCGGCTCTCGAACAAGCGGCCATTGCGGGATACTACACGGCCGGCGGCGCCTGCTCCACTCACGACGGTTGGGAGACACGGTTCCGCAACAGCTTTCACCCCAAGCGGTCGGGCGACGTGATGCTCTCATACCGCCCGGAGTATGTGGAAGACTACGGCCAGGAGCAAGGCATCTCTTACGGGTCGCTCTACAATTACGATGTGCGAGTGCCCTTGTGCTTTTACGGGCCGCAATTCCGGGCCGGCGTTTTCGAAGGGCCCGTGGAATCGGTGGACCTGGCGCCTACGCTGGCGCGCGCCATGGGGGTGGCCCAGCCGTCATCGGCCACCGGCAGGGTGCTGGCCGAGGCCTTCGCGGAATGAGCGCTGCCGACGACGACCCTGCACTCGCCACATCGCTGTGCGGCATTCGGTTGCGCAATCCGGTTCTGGCCGCGTCGGGCACTTTTGCGTACGGCCTGGAATTCGAAAAGCTGGTGGACCTGAACGCGCTCGGCGGTTTTGTGGTGAAGGGCCTGTCGCGCGAGCCTATCGAAGGCAACCCGCCGCCGCGCATTTACGAAACCGAAAGCGGCATGATCAACTCCATCGGGCTGCAGAATATCGGCGTGCGCGCTTTTGTGACCGAAAAGCTGCCGGCGCTGGCTAAGCTTCGAACCGCCGTCCTGGCCAATGTCTTCGGCTACAAGGTGGACGACTACGTGGAAGTGGTGCGCGTGCTGAACGATTATGCCGGTTTGGCCGCGTACGAACTCAACGTGTCGTGTCCCAACACCGCCCACGGCGGCATCTACTTTTCGAGCGACCCCGCACTGCTGTCGGAGGTGGTCTCCGCCGTGAAACAGGCGGCCCGCCGCCCGGTGGTGGTCAAGCTTTCTCCCAATGTGAGCGCCATCGAACCCCTGGCGCGAGCCGCCGAAGCCGCCGGCGCGGACGCCCTCTCGCTGGTCAACACTTTTGTCTCGCTGGCGATTGACGCGCACACGCGGCGTCCGCGGATCGGCGCCGGTTTCGGCGGACTCTCCGGACCGGCGATCAAGCCCATCGCTTTGCGCCTGGTGTGCCAGGCGGCGCGCGCCGTGCGGATTCCGGTGATCGGGCTGGGGGGAATCTCTACCGGCGCCGACGCCGCCGAATTCCTGATCGCCGGCGCCAGCGCCGTCCAGGTCGGCACGGCGACGTTCTGGGATCCGCAGTCGCCGCAACGCATCGCCCGGGAACTGGCGGATTTTCTCAAACGGGAAAAGGTGAACCAGGTGGGGAAGATAGTCAACACGCTGAAGTGGTGAGTTACCTCTTCGGCTTCTCCTCCAACATTACCCTGAGACGGGCGACTTCCTGTTTCAGCTTGCGCTCGCGCGCCACCATCATCAAGACATACAGCACTATGATGATCCAGGCCGCTGTCAGGCCATAGCTTAGAAACTCATAGTTGTGCTGCAGCCTGGCGAGCTCCCGTGCGATCGGATCGTCGGGCGTAACCTGCGCCAGCAGGAACGTTTGTGTGAGAAGGTGCATAAGACTCCGTTACATTGCATGCGCCATGCGGCGCAAGGAATCGATTTCCCGCTGGGACTCTTCCTGCCGCAGGCGGATAGCGACCAGTACGATCCCAAGCAGAATCATCGCCAGCCAGTTCCAACCCGCCAGCACGAACCAGTCCCGCGGAATGCTGCCGCCGCCCCAGAAGACCGGCGCCGGATGCTGCGTGCGCCACCATTTGATGGAGAAGATCACGATGGGGACATCGATGAACGCAAAGATGGAAAACACCGCCGCGAAGGTGGCGCGCTGCGTAGGCTCATCGATGGCGCGCCGAAGCATGAGGTAACCCGCATAGAGCAGCCAGCAAACCAGGGCCGAAGTCAGGCGCGCATCCCAGGTCCACCAGATGCCCCAGATCACGCGTGCCCAGATGGACCCGGTCACCAGGTTGGCCGCCAGAAAGGCCAGCCCGACTTCGGTCACCGACACGGCCACGGCGTCGTACTTGAAACTCTTGGTCATGAGGAACATCACGGAGCCGACCAGCGCCACGAAGGAGCAGAGCATCGCGGTCATCGCCATAGGCACGTGAAAGAAGATGATCTTGAAGATGGCCCCCTGCGATGCTTCCGGAGGCAAACCGGCAATCACCTGGACATCGCGCGCCAGCAGGAACGCGGCCACCAGGCCTAACCCGTAAAGAATATAGTCTCTCATTTTGTCACCTCAGTAGGGTAGGCCTCCTGGCCTGCCGCGCTCGACCAAATCCAGTCTTCAGGTCTTTGTGACAACCCGGCTGCAACCGGATTCTCCTCTATATAGTCTGCCACCTTGTCGAACTCCCTCTCATTGCGGATCCAATGATCGTAGGATTCAGGCTGCCAGAACGGCTCGCCCTTTCTTCCGAGAAGGTTGTTAGCCTGGCGGGCGGAGTAGTTCTTGATCGATTGGTTGATCCGCGAGAGGCCGGTTTTCGGTTGGATTAAAAGATGCACGTGATTGATCATGATGACCCAGGCTCCGAGATCATACAAGCACAGATTAGTTTCCCCATATTTCAAGGCTTCGATCACGCATTGGGCTATGCGTGCTTCCCCTAGCCAATGTGGGCCGGTTGCAGCTTGTGCAAGTTCTCTGTCAATAGCTACGAATGCTTTGCCCGCGGCTGGGCCGATCAATATGCCTGGGACGTGAGGCAACGATCCGTACAACCGCCACGTGATGAAGAGCGCGGCTCCTTCCGGTTGCCAGTGCGGGAGTCGGCGCTTGTGGTAGCTCATATTTAGTTTGCAGGCAGGCCAGGAGGCCTACCCTACTAAGACTGTTTCCACTAACATCAAGGACGCTGCGGTATACATCAGGTCAAAACCGATCAGCAGCTTCAGCCACATCAGGGTATCCGCGGCGATGGGCTTTCCCATCACCAGATCTTTGGTCAATAGCATCGAGCCCATCAGGGCCGGCACCAGGATGGGATACGTGAGCATGGGCAGCATCACTTCCCGCAACCGGATATTTACGGTCAGGGCGCTGAAAACCGTGCCGATTACCGTGAGTCCCCAGGTGCCCAACAACAGCACCAGCATAAGTTCCCAGAACTGCGAAGTCCAGCGCACGTTATTGAAAATTCCGAATACCGGCAACGATACCAGTTCCACCGCCAGCACGAGCACATAATTCGCCAGGGCCTTTCCCAGAAACAGGGCCGCGCCCGAGATGGGGGCGGCGACCAGGGCATCCAGGCAGTCGTTCGGCAGCTCACGCGCAAAGCTGCGGTTGAGAATCAGCGTGCCCGCGAATGCGAAGACGATCCACAGCAGCCCGCCCGACATTTCCTGCGTGGTTTCGAGGTCGGGATCGAACGCGAAGCTGAACAGCAACAGGATCACGATGGCAAACGCCAGCGAGGCGTTGACCGCTTCCTTGGTTCGAATTTCAGCCCGCAGATCCTTGGCTGCGATCACCATCACTTGCCGGAAGAAATGCATCAACCCTCGCCGTACCGCGCATAGACCAGCCCAGGGTCGGCCGCCATTTCCGGCGTGCAGGGGCCGTGAAATGCCAGTTCTCCGCGGATCAGCAGCGCGACGTGCGATGCCAGATCGAGAGCTTCCCGCAATTGGTGGGTGGAGATTACAATAGTCTTTCCATCGGCCAGCGCCTGCCGTAAGAGCGTTTGCAATACCGCAATGGCGCGGTCGTCGAGCGCCGTGAACGGCTCGTCCAGCAACAGGACCGAGGGCTCGTGCAGAAAGGCGCGCGCCACGGCCAGCCGCTGCCGCATACCGCGTGAGAACTCGCGCACCAACCCGTCGCGCACGCGCTCGAGGCCGGTCCGTTCCAGCCATTCCATGGCCGATTTTCGGGGATCCGCCACACCGTACAGTTTGCCGTACAGCATCAGGTTCTCCAGCGCGGAAAGCTCGTCGTAGACCGAAATCCCATGTCCGATAAACCCCAACTGGCGGCGGGTTTCGGTCTCCCGCGGTTCCTTGCCGTGAATGAGGATGCGGCCGCGTCCGGGCCGTGAAAAACCGGCGATGGTCCGCAGCAGGGTGGTCTTGCCCGCGCCGTTACGGCCGATCAGCGCCAGGCAGGTACCCGGTTCGGCCGCCAGTTGCACGTTGCGCAGGGCGGCGTAATCGCCATAGAATTTCCAGACTCCCTCAACGGCGAGCGCGCTCACGGCTCTCCTTGGCTGTCTCCTGGCGCGGTACGCCGGCCGGGCCGGAAGCACGATAGAGCAGCGCAAAACCGAGCGCCAGAATCCCCAACGCCAGCCCGACAATCAGCTTGGTCCGGCCAAGAACCCGCGGCATGATCTGCTCAATCTTCGGGCTGCCATCGTCGCCGCCAGCGTCGGTTGCCACGGCCGCCGCCGCTCCCGTCAACTGCACGCTATACGAGTTCCCGCTCAGGCCGAAGATATGGGCTTGCGAACGCGGTTCCAATCCCATGTCGTTCAGGTTGTCGCCCTTCAGCGTCACGCCGCCCGGCACAACCAGGTACGTGTTGTCCTCTTTGGCGATCACCTTGCCCGCGTACGGCGCGCCTTCCACATAGGGCACGGCATAGGTCACGTGGAAGCGCGTTTCGCCCGGCTTCACCGCGAAGTCCGCCGCAAAAACATCGGCCTTAGAGGTCTTCTTCACGGGCGCGCCTATGGGCATCCCGCCCGGGGCCGTGCCTTGCACCTCCACCTTGCCGCCGGCACCCTCCGGAAGGAAGAAGTGCAGGGTTCCGACATCCGGATCGTTCCACGCCGTCTTGCCCGAGTTCGTAAGAAGGTAGGTTTCGGTGACCGCCATCTGGCCGCCAGCCGGTTCGAACATGATGATGTGCTTGCCAACTTTGGCCGCGCCGGGCTGCCTGGAAGCATTGAACACCTCCAGGGTCAAGCCGGTGGTGGGCTGCCCCGGCGGCAGCATGTGGTTATAGGTGACGCCGTCGAAGGCCGTGCGGATCAGGTGCGGACCTTGAACTTCCCGATTGATGGTGAACTGTCCCCCGGCGTCGGACTTGGCTTGGTCGATCAGCTCCAGCCCGTTCTGCGCTCCTAATTTATACAGCGCCACGGTGGCACCCGATTGCGGTTTCCCGGTAGTCTGATTGCGAACCTGGCCGGTGATGGCGGCTAGGGCCGTGGAGCAGGTTATTATGAATGCGATTGGCAGGCGGAACCGCCTGCCCCACCTCGGCAAGAAATTCATGCCCTCACCGCCTTCATGGGCTTCCCGCATTCTCCGCAGAACTTCAATTCCTTCTCGAATTTCGACCCGCAACTGGGACAAATAAAGCCGCTTGGCGTTGGCTTCGGCGCCGGAACCGGCGCGGGAACTCGAACCGACCCGTTCAACTGGATTTTCAGACGATCCACTTCGCCCAACACGCCGGCGAGCTCCTTCTGCAAGTCCCGCTTGGTGCTTTGGTAATCGGCATCGGACAGCTTGCCGACCCGGTACTCAAACGTCAAATCCCTCAAATTCTCGTAGATAGCGACCTTGCGCTCATCCAAATGTTGAAATGGCGATTCCGGCTCCGCAACCGGCAGATCCCGAGGGCGAACCCCGAGGACGAACGCCAGGACGGCAAGAGCAATGATGCAGGTAATAACAATAATCATGAATCCAGATTCGCCAGTTGCTTCTCAATCTGATCTTTGTATTTGGCCAGCTCCGGATCTTCAATCTCCGGGGTCCCAATCTCCGGCATCGGCTTGGGCTTCCGGTACTTCAGCACGAACAGTAAGATCATTCCGAGGCCAGCCACGGCTACGGCATACGGCACGATCCACCCGAACGCGTTGGGCGGCGCCAAATAAATACCGGAGCCGTTATCCCTGACGAAGGCCTGCACAATCTGCTGGTCCGACATGGCGACCGCCTGCATCTGCGCGATCCGTTCCTTGGCCGGCTTGGAGAACCCGCACTCCAGCATGATGCACGTCGCCACCGAATCCGGGCACCCGCACTGGCATTTGAGCCGCGCCCCCACGCGCCGCACATCCACGCTGGGTTTCTGGGACGCCGTCTGGGCCAGGGTCCCCACTGCCAAAGCCGCCCCTAATAGCCCAGCGAGTACGCTACTTTTGAACCGTCGCATTTTTCTTCGCATAACCCACCACTTCCGTGCGGGCGTATTGCATCTTGACCTTGCTTGGGACCAGGCAGACGAACGTGCCGCCAATCAGCACCAGCCCGCCGATCCAGATCCACGAGACCAGCGGAAATACGTACGCCTGAATCACCGCCCGCTTCTGATCGTCCGACATGCCGGCGAAATTCAGGTACAGGTCTTCGTTCGGCCGCTGCCTTATGCCGACTTCCGAAGTGCCCTGCCGGCTGGCCCGGTAAAACCGCTTCTCGGGTTCCAGAGTTCCCAGGTATTCGCCGTTTTTGGACACCGCCATGGTGGCCCGGTGCCAGTCGTAATTCTCGTTGCCGCCCTGCTGCATGTCGATCATCTTCAGGGTGTATACGCCCACCCGCATGGAGTCGCCCTTATTCAGCTCTTTCACCTCGGCCTGATTGAAGGCGTGCCCCGTGAAGCCGATGAACATCAGGACGATCCCCATGTGCACCAGGTACCCGCCGTAACGGCGCGTGTTGCGGTGGGTCAATTCCACGGTGGCGCGCAGCAGGTTCATGTCGCTTTTGGCCGCGATCGCCTTGGCACCCTTATAAAACTCCGAAATCACCGTCAGCGCCACGAACAGGCAGAAGCCGAATGAGATCAAGGCATAGATGTGCCGCATGCCCGCCGCCACCAGCGCGCCTACCAGCACCAGCGATGCAATCCCCGGCAATTGGAAGTTGCGCCGCAGGCTCTCGACGGACGTTTTGCGCCAGGCAAACAGCGGCCCCACGCCGGTCAGCAACAGGAGGAACAGCCCGATGGGCACCATGAGCCGGTTGTACCAATCGCCATCGAGCGAAATCTTATCGCCGGTTGCGGCTTCCGAGATCACCGGGAACAGCGTGCCCCACAGCACCGCAAAGCAGCTTGCCAGCAGGATCAGGTTGTTGAACAGGAAGCTCGATTCGCGCGAGATCACGCTTTCCAGCTCGGATTCGCTTTTCAGGTATTCGAGGCGATCCAGAATCAGGTAAATGGTGGCCGCGATCCCCAGCGCCAGGAAGGTCACGAAGAATTTGCCGATGTCCGACCGCGCGAACGCGTGCACCGACTGCACCACGCCCGACCGCGTCAGGAACGTTCCCAGAATGCACAGGAAGAAGGTGGTGGAGACCAGCACGATGTTCCAGACCTTCATCATGCCCTTCTTTTCCTGCATCATCACGGAGTGCAGAAACGCGGTGCCGCTGAGCCACGGGAGCAGGGAAGCGTTCTCTACCGGGTCCCATCCCCAATAGCCGCCCCAACCGAGCACGTGATAAGCCCAGGCCGCGCCCAGCATGACGCCGGTGCTTTGGAACAGCCAGGTCACGAGCGTCCAGCGGCGCGTGGTGTGGATCCATGCATCGCCCGGCTGCTTCGTAATCAGCGATCCGATGGCGAACGCGAACGGCACCGCGAAGCCCACGTAGCCCAAATACAACATCGGCGGATGGATGGCCATGGCCGGATATTGCAGCAGCGGACTTAACCCGTTGCCGTCCGGAACCGCCACGATCAGCTTGTCGGTGGCCAGCATCTGGAACGGATTCGCCACGAAATTGTTGAGCACCAGGAAGAAGGTCTGGATGGTGGCGAGCACGCCCACCACCCAGGGCATCATGTCGCGGTGCTTGCGGCGGTTGGTGAACACCACCACCGAGGCATAAGTGGAGAGCAAAAAGCTCCATAACAGCAGCGACCCTTCCTGCCCGCCCCACCAGGAGGCGAACTTGTAGAGCATCGGCATGCTGCGGTTGGAATGCTCGGCCACGTAGGCGAAGCGGAAGTCGCTCATCATCAGCGAGTAGACCAGGATGCCCGATGCCAGTGTGACCAGCACCCACACGGAATAAACCGCGCGTTCCCCGCTAACTACAAGAAAAGGTTTGTTTTTGATGCGGCCGATGACGGACGCTAGCGTGGCATAGAGGGCCACACAGAAGGCCAGAAGGATGGCCAACGCACCCAGATTTTCCATTTACCCCTCTCTATTTTAAGTAGAGCGCCTTGCTCAGATCGATTTGCCGTTGTTGATGTTGGGAGCCTGGCCGGGTTTCATGAGGTTGCCCGGTTTGGCTTCGTATTTGGAGGCGCATTTGGCCTGAATCTTGGCCGCGCGGAAGACGCCGTCGCGTTCCAGTTTACCGTCGGCCAGCGCCTGGGCGCCATCTTTGAAGGTATCGGGCAGCGGTTCGGTGCCCGTGTAGACAACTTTCAGCTTGGAGGCTTCCTGAACCAGGACGAACTGGGTTTGGTTGCCAACCCGCTGAATCGACCCGGTTTCCACGTCGCCACCCACGCGAAGCCTGGCGTTATATGCTTTGTCGCCCATTTTTTGCAGTTCGGGGACGGTCTTATAGTAGGTCTGGGTTTCGGTAGAGTTGGCCGTGGCCAGCCAGAGCAGAGTACCGACTACGATGACGATCAAACCCGCGAACTTACCGTATTTCTTCATTTAAGACCCCTTAAAACCGTAAGTATAACACAAAAAAGATTGCCGGATAATCAGACGTGTTTGGCTTGTTCGCCGCGGGCCCTCCGGGGAGTAGTGCCTGGGTACCGGGTTTCTTCCATGCGCCCTGACGCTTTGACGAATGGGGCGGGCGGTTTCTTCCGTCTTTTGGCGGGGATCGCGAGGGAAGCTGCAAAAAGAAACAGATTTTCTCGCAAAGACGCAAAGTACCGCCAAGAACGCAAAGAAGCAAAGTCTTCTGTTTTTTTTGGGTTTTCTTGGCGTGCTTTGCGGTACTTGGCGTCTTGGCGAGAAATACTGCGTCTCCGATAAGCTACCATTGTCTTTTAAAAATGTCACTCCTTCGCGGAGCGGTTTCCATCGTCCCGGCGTGCTTGTGGCTTGTTCTGGCCGGTTGTGCGAGCCGCACGGGCCCGCGGACACTCACCATAGCCGCGGCCGCCGATCTCAATTTCGCCCTGGAGCGGATTTCCGGCGACTTTCGCACTGCGCATCCGGAAGTCACCGTCGAGGTGAGCTACGGGTCCTCGGGCAACTTCTACACGCAGATTCGCAACCGCGCACCTTTCGACTTGTTTCTCTCAGCCGATGTCGATTACCCCCGCAAGCTTGCCGCGGAAGGCATTGGCGCGGCGGATTCGATCTTCGTTTATGCGGTGGGGCGTATCGTGGTGTGGGTGCCTGCCGGGTCGCCGCTCGACCCTGCGAAGGTTCTGCGCGAGGCGTCCGTGGGTATTCAACACCTGGCCATTG
>Ga0105855_1000537_pt1 | contig 16534 bp, 7 predicted proteins | sample OrgsoiDNA_201059_FD_89680 | JGI IMG/M metagenome (GOLD analysis project Ga0105855, IMG submission 89680) | Permafrost soil microbial communities from the Arctic, to analyse light accelerated degradation of dissolved organic matter (DOM) -... | ecosystem: Environmental > Terrestrial > Soil >... | reverse complement strand
TACGTAAGTCCTGGGATCTTGGGTAGTAGTTGTAATATTTAAATAAACATTACCTACGTTGGCAAAGTTATTATACGGATTATAACCTAATGTAAACAAGGGGTAAGGATTATTTGCCGCATTAAACTTATACACCAGGTTGTCTGAATTGCCGGTCATGATTGGGTATTGCGTTGGATTATTCACAATAGTAGCAAACTGTGCAATAATATTTAACTCAGGATTATCTATGGCACGTTTACTTAAACTCATCAAAACCCGGAGTTTATAGGTATTTATTACCTTTTGCCATTGCTGGTTGGTAAGGCCAAAAATATCACCAGATGAGCTTAATAGAGCAGTTGGTGATATTTTAACTAATGAATTAGGGCTAGTGTACAATGCATTTATAGTATTATTGGCGCTATCCAGCAAAGACAGGCATTGTTTATACACATCGTGCTGAGTATCGTATTTTGGGGTTAGGTTTGTAGTACTTCCGTTTACTGATGAGAACGGAATATCACCAACGCGTTGTGTTAACCAAATACCAGCATAAGCTTTAAAAAATTGACCGATAGCGTAATAGACATTGTTTTGCGAACTTAACTGTTGTACAGATTGCTGTTGCAATGCAATTGCATACTTCATAATGTCATAGCTATCAATAGTGTTGGTAAAACCACTGCTATAATTATTTGTGCCACGGTAATAAGCATAATTGGCCACATCAAACTGATCATATTTGTTAGCATCGCCAAAAGGAACTTCATTAGACCTGATCAATGTGGCGGTAAGATGATTCAAGATCAACGATACCGGAACCAATGACCCCGTACCCGCAACATTGGGATTATCGACCAGATCGCCTTTTTGGCAACCTGCTGTGCATATCAATCCCACCAAAATAAGGAGAGAAAGTTTTTTCAATGATTTTTTCATTTTAATATTTTTATCTGTTGATGAATTAAAAACTTACATTAATGTTAAAACCATAACGGCGAGCGGTTTGAGTTTGCAGATCGACGCTTCCGTTGCCGCCGACCAACGACCTGTCTGAGGCGTTATAGCCTGCGCCATATTGATCAATATCAAAATCCTTACGTGCTGCAAAATATAAAAGGTTGCGGCCCACTAAACTGAAAGATGCTTTTTTGATAAAGGTACCCTTAAACCAATTTGCGGGTATAGCATACCCAATAGTTGCTTCGCGTAGTTTTGCGTATGACCGACTAACCATATAATATTCGTCAAATGCCGCTGCAACACCACTTGACACATAGCTCTGAACGGTAACTGTTTGGGTATTTGGCGCAAATGTTAACTGACTGAAATTATCGATCTGTCCGTTTGTAAAATGTGGCGTGCCGGTTGCGATAACAACGCCGGGGCCGATATACGAACCGGTATTACCGTTAGCCACCTGGCCGGTAGCCTTAAAAGCATTCCAATCGGCCAAACGGGCAACTCCATAAGCGCCGCTCGCGGTTTCTAAAGAAGTGCCGCCATTGTTTGACTGGTAGTAAACCCTGTCGTAAATTTTACCCCCTATACGGCCATCAAACTGAAAACTGAGGGTAACACCTTTGTAACTAAAGTGGTTGGTAATCCCAAACGAAAAATCGGGGTTGGCATAACCCAACAAGCCATTTTGGGCAATACCACCGCCAGCGCCCAATGGAACGCCACCACTGTTAACAATATTTCCGCTTGGGTCTCTTACAAACAAGGTACCATATATGGCATCTAACCTATCGCCAACCTGGTAATTATGACCGTTTTGCGATAATACCGTTTCGCCGCCGTATATTGACTTTAAGGTCTCCTTGTAGGTAGACCAATTTACATTCACATCCCAATTAAGCCCGTTTCTGCTTTTTAGAACAGACCCGTTTAACTGTAACTCAAGGCCTTGTTTCAAAGTTGTAACACCGTTAATAATTTGCGAACCATCAGTTGTTGATGGCGCAACACCAAGATTGAAAATATTCGGCCCGTTTGTGGTACTAAAACCTGTAATATCTAACCCCAGACGGTTTCCTAAAAACTTGATATCCGCACCCGCCTCATACGAGGTTACTTCATACGGTTTGATATTTGGATTTGCAATGGTATTCGATAAGTTTACAGAAGGCGTTCCGTTATAAATAGTTGTTGGCGATACAGCGCTATAGTTGGCGAAATTTGGACCGTTATATGGGGTTAAAAACTCGGTACCATAACCTAATAAACTATTTAACGAGCTACCTGTAGCGGCCTGGTATGCCGAACCTATATAAGTTTGGGTTAAACCACCCTTAACATCGGCAACGGAAGCACGTATCTTTAAAAAAGAAATAAACTCTGGTAATTTAAGGTAATCAGTAACTACCGAGCTTAGCGATGCAGAAGGATAGAAATAAGGATTGCTGTTATCCGGTAAAGTCGAAATATGATCCACCCTACCGGTAGTATTCAAATTAATATAGTTTTTGTAACCTAAATCAACTGAATAATATGCACTGTAAACCTGCATTTTAGAGCCGAAAGTATAGTTGTACCCTTGGTTGATGGTATTATTTAGGTTATAAACATTAGGGATGGCTAAATCTTTCGTGCTTGCCCAATCTGAATTATAGGTGAATGAACGTTCGCTTAATCCTCCTAAAAACCCAATACTGAAGTTTTTAATATTCTTATTATAATTCAGGTTCAAATCGGTATTGTTTTCTAATGAATTACGGCTATCCTGCCTGTAATCGCCATACCAGCCAAAATAATACCATGGTAAATACTGGTTCAGGTTTGTAGATGCCGGAACAATCTCGGTATTTAACTGGTTATAGGTATCGATCTGCGTCCGTAAAGCCAAACTGAGTTCTTTGCTTAACTTATAGCTAACTTTTAACTGACCATAGATATCAGTTTTGCTACGGCCTTTAAGCCATTTATCAGCAATAAACCAGGGGTTGTTCAAGCGGCCGTATTCTTGCGCGTATTGAGTAAGGTTGTTAACCCCTTGTGGGCCTTGATATATGTCCTTCAAAGAATTAACGTCATAATCCGAAGAACCATATACCTTGAACATATAGGTATAGCTATTGGGGCTGTAATCCACATCGGGTACGTTTGGCGAATATTGTAAGCTTAAATTAAGATCACCTTCAACGCGCAATTTTGAGTTAATATCGTACCCCGCGCTTAATTTGAAATTATCCAGGTTAAGCTTAGTGTTCGGAAAATCGCCTTCCTGGTAAGTATGGGTATACGATGTGCGGATATCATAGTTTGAACCACTTGCCGATAACCCTATATTGTTTGTGCTGGTCAAACCCGCCTGTACAAAATTCTCAAAATTATTTGCACCGCGAGCCAACCATGGTGTTGTACCCCTGATACCCGTTGTAGGATTATATGGGCTATCATACTGCTGTAATAATTGACCCTCGAAACGCGGTCCCCATTCGGGCAAACGCTGGTTATTGTCATATAATTGGTTGCCGTAGTTGTATACATAACCGGTACCGCGGCCATATTCAACCTGGCTTTGCGGAAGTACAACAAAGCCCTTTTCAATTTCGTTAGTGCTGTTAAAGTCAACCGTCCAACCTTTTTTGTCCTTGGTACCCTTTTTGGTGGTGATGATGATGGCTCCATTAATACCACGGAAACCATAAAGTGCAGCCGCATTAGGCCCTTTTAAAACGTTGTAACTTTCAACATCATCGGCGCTAAAATCATAGGTGTCTGAATTTACCGGTATACCATCTACAACATATAATATATCCTTACTGCCACGCAAAACAACTGTAGGGCTGCCAAAAAATTCGGCACTGGCACCAATGGTTAATCCTGCAACTTTACCGGCAAGTGAGTTAAGCGGGTTAGCATCACGAGCGGTTGTAAGTTCGCTACCCTGGATCTGTGTAGATGAATAGCCCAATTTAGCCACTTCTTTTTTAACACCTAAAGCCGTTACTACTACCTCGGCCAGTGCTTTAGAGTCGGATTTTAATTGTACCGAAAGGTTAGTTTCGTCGGCAATGACGATTTCCTGGCTTGCAAAGCCAATCTCGCTAAATACCAAAGTTTGTCCTTTGGCTACAGAGATAGTAAAACGGCCACCTTCGCTGGTTGCCGTGCCAGTGTTAGTGCCTTTAATTACCACGGTAACACCGGGTAATGGCTGACTGGCGTCATCTAATACAATTCCCCGTATAGTTTGGGTTTGGGCAAACACATTGCCATAGGTAATGAGCACAGCCACTATAGCTAATAGTATCCGTGAATGTTTCAGTAGATATTTTTTCATGCGGTTTTGGATTATTTAATCGCAAAACTATCCGCACATTGTTACCAAATCATTGTTTTGGCAATACCAAAACGTTAACAAATACCCAATAATACTATAAAAATATCAACTTTTGTTAACAAATATTATCAAATTAATAACTTATCCGTTCTGGATAAATTATTAATTAATGATTAATAATTATTTTTGATCAAATGTTCTAAAGCTTTTTTAAGTATTTCGATATTACCTGTGGGCTGGTACTTTACCCCAAAAGATGATACCACAGGCTGCCTCGTCTTGAAATATTTGTGATATTTTTGAAAAAAGAGAATGAAACCGTGTTTCATTCTCTTTTTTTATCTCAGCTATTATTATCTTACTATCTAAATTTTTACTAATTCAGATAATAGCTGAATCTGGTTTAAGGGAATACCTGAATGGCATCAACTTTGGTTGTTATGCTTGCGGTTTTAGCATGGTAGATACGGAACCAATTGATCGCATTTAAATTTGGCGTGCCTCCAGTGGTAGTTGCACTACTAAATGTTTTTGTAATAAGATTCCATCCATTAACTAGGGTGCCAATGTTCCAGCTGTATTCGGCGACATCAGAAGTCCCACCACTTCCTATTTCAATCTGGTTGGAAGAGCTGAATTTCGTAACATCCGATACATAATACCAAAATTGAATGTACCCCGTAGTTACAGATGAGCCCGAATTGAAAGCAGTAAATACCTTTTTGAATTCATCAGTCCCGCTTCCTACCGATTCAAGGGAACCTGTTCCTTCCTTTTTATCGCTTGTATTTAAGGTTAATGTATTGGCCGAAGTCCAGCCGGTAGTGGCATCACAATGATCCAGATAATTTGTAAACGGTGTGGTGTGTGTAGCCTGATACGGAATTAACCCTTTTATCATTTTACCACCATTATTTACCAAACGCAAATAAAAGTCTTTGGAGCACACTATACCATCCGCATCTAACGTAAGGAAATAATAACCAGCTGGAACTTGAGATGCATTTTCTGCAACCTTGAATATGGAAGTAGCTTCCTGAGCTTCGTCGAACATTGATATATAAACGCTTTGCACGCCTGCGTTTCTGGCACCAGCAAATTGCGTCCACATAAAATCGCCGTGCATTCTTGGTATTTTATTTTTAGGCCATGTAGGATCTGAATTATAAAAGCCGGTCCCGGGATATATGTCTGCCTGGTAATCAATACCGTGTGCATTACAATAGGTCAGATCATTTGTATAGGAGGCCTGATAGTTGAAGGTTGAAGTCCTTCCTACCGCCCAGGGCATGATCATATTACAGGCATTATAAGCAGAAAAGTTGGCGGTGTCTGTTGCAAATTTCCCTAAAGGGGCACCGATAACATAACAGCCCTGGGCTTTAAACCAATTGATTTTGGTAAGCCAGTCGGCAGTTGTGCCGCGGCCAGATGTGCCTACTCCCCAAAAACACACAACAGGCTTACCATTTTGATGCGCATAAGCCGAAGAAGAGGTCAGGTGCAATGTGCCAACAATGGTATTGGTCCAGTCAACATCTATTGGATCTGTTGCGTTGCAATCGTACATGACGTAGAATTTGCGGCCATAAGTCTGGGCTGCATTCATCATCCTGGTTTCTATACCATCAAACTGGGCTTTTTTGGTGCTCCCTACTACAATAGAACTACCAAATCTTTGAAGTGCGATGCAATCTATTCCACTTTGCTGCATCCACAGGCAATGGGTGTTTGCAACTTGCTGATCATAAGAAGAGAACATTTTTGCAGGCTGGCCATTGCCAAGATTACCAAAATAGGGTGCCTGTACCACTCCTCCCTGCTGAAAAGGGTCTCCGGCATAGGTGTTTGTGAATTCCGAGCAATCGGGCCACATTTCAAGATTTTGGTGTTGCCAGCTGTTATAAGGCGATCCGTCGCCGGCAGCTGCAAACCAACCCTGATAACCAACGGTTACCTTGCCGACAACATCGCCGGCGGGGGAAGCTAAGATGGAGTTTGTGTTGGTTTCCTGGCTTGTCGCCTCATCCTTTGCTGTGTTATTAGTAACTTCCTTTTTGGTACATTGCGCAAGGAAAATGGCAACCGTAGTTGACAGTATTAAAATGCTTTTTTTTCTCATAATAAATTAAATAATCGGTTAATAATAAGTTATTGGTTAAGCTGAATTAATTGAGTCTTCACGCTAAGGCGGCAACAGAATCTTTTTCATGGTTTTGATGTAATTGGTTAATAATTAGCATTAAATCATTACAAGGTTGACGCGGAGCACTTAACTTTTTATTAATTTTCGATTAAAATGGCAGTCATTTACATAGATATTATTATTTTATTTATAAAGCGTCTATATCATTTACAATAAGCCAGGGTAAGCTATTTTTATTAAACAAAAAGCCCCGTACAAAAGCAAATAATTGCTTGTACAGGGCTAAAAAGCTTCGGCTAAAAATTGTTAATAAAACGCTGGTTTTGATGTCCTTTCCATTACACTACCCTCTACATTTTTTTGCTGATTACGATCAATGATTGAGTACCCACAAATTACCATTTTGCCGGATATCGGCCGATGAACTGCCTATCATTACTTTAAACTCGCCCGGCTCAACCACCTGTTTCATTTGGCGGTTCCATAAGGATAAATGCTCGCGGTTTATTTTGAAACGTACTATTCCGCTTTCACCTGGCTTTAATGAGATACGGTTGAAGCCTCTTAAACTCATTACCGGCGTAGTTACGCTGCTCACCACATCGCGCAGGTAAAGCTGTACCACTTCGGTGCCTTCGGTTTTCCCGGTATTGGTAATTTTAACACTTACCGTAGCTGTGCCGTTAACCGGGATCTTTGCAGGGGTAATACTCATATCCGAATACCTGAATGTGGTATAACTCAAACCTAAACCAAATGGAAATAATGGCGTATCTGCCTCATCCACATAATGATGCCTTGATGTAGGTTTATGGTTATAGTAAAACGGCAATTGCCCAACCGATCGTGGGAAAGTAATGGGCAGTTTACCCGAAGGGTTAACATTGCCTAACAGTACATCGGCTATAGCCAAACCACCTTTCTCGCCGCCAAACCAGGCTTCGACGATAGAAGGGATATTTTGGGCAACCCAATTGATACTCAACGGTCGCCCGTTAAACATAACCGCCACGACTGGCTTACCTGTAGCTTTTATAGCTTTGATCAGGTCAAGCTGGCGCTCATCCAGGTCGAGGCTGGCGCGGTCTTTACCTTCGCCGACAATGCTCATATCCTCGCCGATCACGACAACAGCAGCATCTGAATTTTTTACCAAATCCACCGCTTTTTTTTGCAGATCAATTTTCGTGGTATCGGGTGAATAGCCTTCCTCATAATTTATTTTGACTTCATTACCCGCCCTTTGCCTCAAACCATCAAAAACGGAGATTCCTTTGCCTTGTTTATTAGCATAGCCGCCCAGATAAGTACTTTGAGCTAATGGGCCAATTACCGCTATACTTTTTAAATTTTTAAGCGGCAATACGTTAGGATCATTTTTTAACAAGCAGATGCTTTCCTGTGCTGCCTTTAAAGCCAGGTCCTGGCTGGCTTGTGTATGGAACACTTTTGAAACCAGCGCCGGATCAACATAGGGATGATCAAACAAGCCGAGTAAGAATTTTACCCGCAGAATATCACTTACAGTTTTATTAAGCTGCGCAATAGACAGTTTGTGCTGCTGCACCGCGCTGGTGACAGCTTTCAAAAACCCGGCATGGCTGAAATCATAAAACTGCATATTCAACCCGGCGTTAAAGGTTTGCACCAAAGCATCGGTAGTATCGCTGGCCACCGCATGATTTTCGAGCGACATTTTGATAGCGCCCAGGTCGGATAAAACAAAGCCTTTAAAACCCCATTCTTTGCGCAACACATCGGTGAGCAACCATTTGTTGTCTACACAGGGTATGCCATCAATTTCGCTGTAGGCGGCCATCATACCCATTGCCCTACCTTCGCGTACGGCTTTTTCAAACACATAAAGGTAGGTCGACCTGGCCTCACGTTCTCCAATATTCACTGGCGCTGTATTACTGCCGCCTTCGGGTATGCCGTGTACAGCAAAATGTTTGGGCTCAGCAATAACCGCATCATGATCGCTTAGCCTTTTTCCTTGCAGGCCCTTGATCATGGCTACACCGTTCAATGCATCCAAATATGGATCTTCGCCATAGGTCTCTTCCACCCGGCCCCAGCGTGGGTCGTGCGGGAGGCACAGCACCGGACCAAGTATCATATCAACGCCATGCGCACGAGCCTCGGTGCCCACTACACGACCAACCTGATGTACAAGCGAGGTATCCCAGGCACTGGCCAATTGTAAGGGTATAGGGAAGGCTGTACTGCCATATCCTTCATAGCCGTGTAAACCTTCTTCAATAAACAAAACAGGGATCCCTAAGCGTGTCTTCTCGATAGCGTATCGCTGCACACTGTTAGCAATCTCTGCATTAATCGGGTAAAAATCATGCACAGAACCTATCCCGGTGGTGCCTAATGCTTGTGCTGCTTTTTTTTCAGAATAAACGGTTGCTTCATGCCCGGTCATGTCGGTGATCTCCTTGCCCCAAAACATATCCAACTGCAATATTTTCTCCTGCAGGGTCATTCTCTTTAACAGATCAGCTACCCGTTGCTCAACAGGCAAGGCTGGATTTTTGTAAGGATAGATCGGTTTTTTCTCGTCGGTTTTAAACGATATGATCAACCCGGTACAGGCCAGCAGTATCCAATAGGTATAATATTTCTTTTTATGGCAATGCATCGATAGTATCTGTTTTAATTCTGCACGATCTCTTTGTATTCGCCTGTTCCCCAGCTCTTATTAGGTTTTGGCCCCATTTCCAATTCCAATTTACCCCCGTTGATCAACTGTTCGTGCGTAAACCAAGGCGTATTTATTGGTTGCCCATTCATTTTGGCGCTCTGAATATATTTATTGATCACAGAACAGTTGTTAGCGATCATGGTAAACTGTTTGCCGTTAGGCATATCAATGGTTACTTTACTAAATAATGGGCTGCCGATGGTATATATAGGCTTCCCGGGTGTTATAGGATAAAAACCCATTGAAGAGAACACCACGAATGCAGACATACCACCGCCATCCTCGTCGCCCGGTATACCAAATATATTATCCTTATACCAAACATCCAGCAGAAAACGAACCCTGCTTTGGGTTTTCCACGGCGAACCGGTAAAGTTATACAGGTATGGGATGTGGAAGCTCGGTTCGTTACCCATAGAATATTGACCTACATTACCGGTTGCGTCTGGGAATTTCGCCCAAAACTCATGTTTGGGGCGGTCAAGAGGTTCGCGGAACAACTGATCAAGTTTGTCTTCAAACATGCTTTTGCCACCCATCAAACCAATCAATCCGGGTATATCGTGCTGCACCTGCCAGAGGTACGTCCAGCCATTATTTTCATCATAATAATCCCGGCCTCCCATGCCTCCGTCAAACTTGGGATCAATGCTAATCCAGTTTCCGTTACCATCTTTTGGCAAAAACATTTTTACATTGTTGTTCCATAGGTTTTTGTAATTACCGGCCCTAACACCCAGCTTTTTCTTTTCATCCGCTTTACCTAATTCACCGGCCATTTCGCTTACGGCCCAATCATCATAGCTCGCCCCAAGCGTTACCGCTACAGCTTGCCGTTTCTCAAAAGGGTGTACCAGCGGGACTGTTTCAGGTTCGCCTTTTCGTAATGCCAGGAAATAACCTTTTGCATAATAAAAGTCGTCCAGGCTCGTCTTTGGTCCGTTACGCCATGGCAGCATGGTGGCCTCCGTCTCATTTTTCAGCATACCTTCGTAAGCCTTGTTCGCATCAAAGTTTCTCAATCCTTTACGATAATCATCCAAGATCATAATTGATGAGTGGAAACCATTCATACAGGCATGATCGCCAAACAATACCGGGAAGGTAGGCATCCAGCCGCTTTGGCCATACATGGTTACGTAAGAGTTGACCATATCCTCTTCCATATGCGGGTTAACTATTGCGCGCAAAGGGTGCAAGGCCAGGTAAGTATCCCAGGTCCAGTCGTCCACATAAAAAGGCCTCATTGTTTCATGTATCTTTTTATCATAGCCGCTATAATATTTACCGTCTTCGGTAATGTCGACCATGCGTTCGTTACAGCGGTAATAAGCCGTGTAGAATGATCGCTTCTGGGCTTCTGTTCCCCCCTCTATATTAATATTATTGATCGCTCCATCCCAGGCTTTTTCACCATCCGCCTTTACTGCACCGAAGTCTTTCCCTTCGATTTCTTGTTTGAAACTTTGGTGGGCTTGTTCTTCACTGATATACGAAATAGCATAACGAAATTCTATTGCACTTTGGTCACCAGAATCAAAAGTGATCCATGACCTAACCCCGACGCCTTGCACTTCCACGGCTTTAGTTAACCGATTATCTTTGACAATGCCGGCCTGCCCTTTGCTGCTAAACTCGCCGTACAGGTAAACTTTGATATCATCATGATAGGTTTCGGTACCTTCAATTGCATTGCCGCTAACAAACTTCCAGGAGCCCGCTCCCGGATTATATAAGTCGAACAACAGGCTTTTGGGTTCTGCATTTTTCGGAAAGGTAAACCTGTAAATACCTGTCTTTTTTCCGGCTGAAAATTCTACCGTAATATCATCATCAATAAGGTACGTTGAATAATACCAGGGGCGTGTTACCTCCAGATCATGATCATAAGCCTGTTTCTGTTGCCATGAACTTAATGCGACCGTTTTGTTCCATGGCTTTAAAGCGAACACCTCGCCGAGACGATGTGAAACGATATTAAGTGGAAAGCTGGATATCTGGTCATCAATATAATCGTTTCTTTCCGGATACATCCGGATCATTTGGTTAGGAAGCTGGACTGTGGGCCTGGTAGGTTGTAATAAAAGCCCCACATTACCAATACGGGGGTCGATGTATTTCAGATTTCCCTTACCCTCGTTCCCAAGCTGTTCATCTTGCGCGTAGCCACTCAAACTCATGCTGCAAAAGATGGAGATATAAAGCACATGGGTAAAATTGGTTGTCACCAATTTTGATATTTTTTTTAGCATTATTAAATAGATTTTTAACCGGAAAATATTGATGCGGGAAACAATCAAATAGTTATGAATTAAAGCCCTGCGAGGCAATTCCCGCAGGGCTATTACAATTTAGTTTATCTTAAACTCCTGCCTGGTTATATCCAGGTAAGTTGTCCCGTAACTTTGTGTAGGCTCAATTTGGGTATCATGTTGGAAGTCGTTAAACGAATCAACAAAAATCAATCTGCTTTTTGATGCGTTCCGTTTGGCAACATTGGTAAACGTGCGGTAATAACTACCATCAGTTGTTCTGGGTGTACTTATAGCGGTAGATGCGGTATTTGTGATTTGGTAATTGTAAGCAGCCTGTACATCGGGGATAAATTCCTGACCCCATGATTCCACGGTAGTTTTCCAATAAGCCCAGTTTTGATCGCAATATTGGGCAAATTCATAAGCACGATCATTATTGCCGTTCTCATCCGACATATTCGCTTCGTACATCGCATCAGTACAATTCTGGAAACGGTAGTAATAACGTTCAGGCGGCGACCAATGGTTCTGCATCCCAACAATGTATAGGTTAAAGCCCAATGCCGATAAATTGGTTCGCAACTGTGCGTACAATGCCGGACAGTTCTTGGCATTCAAATCCTGTGCGTTATTGATAATGATGAGGTATTTTCCATTTACCTTCTGATAATTTGCTTGGGCCATCCAATACGATAACCTTTTAAAATCATTATAAAAGCCAAGCAGTTTTGTAGCAACGATACTGCTATCCAATGCCAGGGTATTTGAAATACCCAGTGTACCGGTACTCATGTTATAAGAAAGTGCAAAATTCATTTTTGATGAATTAGCGGCTTTCATGAAATTCACAACAACGCTGGAGTCAACTTTATAATTACCATTATCTAACGTCGGCGAACGCACCGAAAAAATAAAATAGTCTATCCCGGCAGTTGCCGCATTGGCCACATGTGCATCCCAAATGGAGGGCGCGAAAACTTGCACTGGCGGAGTCCCAGATTGAAATCCAAGAACTGGTATGCCACCGGTTGCGCCACTGCCACCGTTGTAATAATAGGGCCCCGACCCACCGGCAGCTATGCTTGCAGCTGGCTTTTGGGTAATGTTGGCATTGAAAACCGTTGGCGCATAATAAAAAGCTCCGACAGTATAATTTGAAGTAACAGGTACTTCGGGAATGGTGTAGTCCAGAAAACTATCAGTTACTTGTGGTACTGTGCTTTTTTTGCAGGAAACGAAACCTATCAAAATTAACAGGATCGTACTGTACCGATATAAATATTTATTTTTCATGTTGTTTTTTGCTAATGATTACTAATAGGTGGACAGGGTTGTATAGGTTACGCCTGCCGCGGTTAAATCCTGGATATGTGTTCCGTACCATTTTTGAACAAACTTAGTGTCGTAAAACACGGGTACATTCGCCCAGTTTACCGGTGTATAAGCCGGTTCAAATTTTAATGGCGTTGTAACAAAATCCACACCCTTGATCGACAGAAGTTGTATACCGTTGGCATAACCTATTGGGTTGACAGCAGATTCGTTGGCTACCGGGTAATTATAACGATCGGGCAAATTTTCATAAGGGGTTGTTATACCGGATGTGGCACCCGGAGCTGTATGCGGAGGCAATACGAATGCCTGTGTACGGCGAAACAATAGCCAGGCTTCAAAGCCGCCATCATCAAAGTAATTTATCCACTGTTGTAGCCATATTTTTTTAAAGTTATCCGTAGTTAAGTTGGTGTTAAAAAGGCCTATATCGTAATTAAAGCCGGTTCCAGCGGTTCCCCATTTAATTCCGTTTTGCGCCGCGTAGGCTGTTGCCTGTGCCTGCGTTAAGCCCCAGAATGCAAAGTTGGCATTGATACCGGCATAGTAATATTGGTCTGCCGTCAGCGCGCCTCCGTATCCTTTCAGCGCGGCTTCTGCTTTCATAAAGCACACTTCGGCATAGGTCATGATATAGAACGGACGGGTAGCCGCTGTTAATGCGAGCTGTAGGGTACTGTAATTCACAGAGAAGGTTCCTTGAAGTGGGTAATTACCACTCGGATCTGCCGGGGTAGATGTTAAATTCCAGTTGGTAAGCTTAGCATAAGATTTTGGGGCGCCATTGTACGGTATCCCATAAGAAACAATATAATGTTTCGAATCGGCAGTACTGGTTAGAGTATCAGTTATATTGGGTTTCGTTACACAAGTTTGGAAATACGCACCCATTCTTGGGTCGTTATATGATCGGAACCAGGTGAAAGCATAGTCGCTCATCACCGGGGTGGCACCATTGATGTATGAAGAACCCTGAACCAATTGAACATTATACTGAGATTGGCTGCCCGATGCCGAACCATAAGCCAGTTTCGGATCGTCAGCATCAGAACTAATGAGCGTAGCTTCGTTAGACATTAGCTCGGTAATATTTGAAGCGGCCAGCGTTGGCAAATTAACTTGCACAGTAAGGGCTATGCGTAATCTTAACGAATTGGCAAACTTTATCCATTGGCTCATGTTACCTCCGTAGATAGGGTCGGTAGTAAATTTATCGCCATTTACGTTTATTGCCGCGGCATCTGCTTTCAACCTACTTAGTAATGATGTATATACGGTATTCTCATCATCGTACTCCACATCCTGGCTGCTGGTATCGCCCATGTGCGTATAGGGGATAGGGCCATATGATCCAACCAGGTACAAATAAACATAACATTCCCATATATCGGTGATCGCTACCCGGTTGGTATACGCCGGATTACCTGTATACAAATTCCGTAACTGTTTGGTATTACCCAATACGGCTACATAACTATTGGTCCAAACATTGCCTTCACTTGCCGGGTTATATCGTCCATTTGGATCGATCAGGTGTGAGTACTCCCAAAGTGTAGTGATATTGGTTAATTCGAACTTGTTAATTGTATTCAAAAACACCCCTGGTAAAACCGCTTCAGGTTCGGCCGCTATAAACGCACCCGGATTGGTATTGAGGGTTGGAAAATTTTTGGTACAGGATACTGCCGAAATTACAAGCAGCACCGTTAAGTATATTTTTATCTTTTTCATAATTATAGTGAAATTTTGAAGTCAAAACCATAAGAAGCATAGGGTAATGAACCACCTTGTTCAAGTCCTTGCGCATTTCCCGAAAATGCCGCCGATTCGGGATCGATTCCTGGTGGTGTTTTTTGGAAGATTGTCCAAATATTACGTCCAACCAATGATAGCGAGGCCGATTTAACTATTGTTCTGCTTAACCATTTTGCGGGAACGGTATACCCAATAATCACTTGTGAAAGTTTAACAAAAGAATCATCATAAGTGAAAAGATGACCTATGTGACCTGCTACTTGCTGCCAGTAGGTTTGTGGCGTTAAATAAAAATTATTTGGCTTTGTTAAATCGGCAACCATATTACCGTTCGCATCCACAATGGGCTGGCCATTGGTACCTAATACCGGGTAATACCCTACATTTAATATACCTTTAACACGGCTGGCATCCGGATACGGCAAATTATATAAAGTTGTTAACCCTTTTGTTACCTCGTTTCCGGTTTCACCTAATACGCCATTGCTGAATAACCATTCGGCGCGTCCACCCATTGTTGCGGTTGAGGCACCGGAAGTAATATATCTGAATGCAGTACCTGAATATAGCGAGCCACCAATGTGGGCGTTAACCAGGAAGTTCAGACTGAAGTTTTTGTACCGGAATGTTGATCCAAATGAGGTAAGCGCCCTTGGACTGGCATTTCCCTGAACGGGTGCCAAGCCTGGTTTTAAAGACGTATAATAAGCCAGGCCATTAGCCGGGTTAATGATAGCGTATCCGTCAGACGAGTATTGTTGATCTTCGGACCTTATTACGCCCATTGAACTGCCAACCTCGGCATAGCTGGAGGCGGTAACTGCACCGCCAAGTCTGAAGGAAGTGACCCCGGGACTTAATGACACGACCATATTCCGGTTAGCCGAAAAATTCCAGACAGCATCCCAGCTAAAATTCTTAAATTTTAAAGGCGTACCTGTTACAGTAAGTTCAATCCCTTTGTTTTGAATTTCACCGGCATTAATGATTTGGTTTGTAAAACCGAATGACTGCGGTGCCGAGCCGGTAAGGATCTGGTTAACTGTGTTTGATTTATAAACCGTGGCATCTATGGACAAGCGGTTGTTCAAAAAATGAAGTTCGGCGCCAAGTTCAGTAGATGTTGTTTGCTCCGGCTTAAGGTCGGCGTTTTTTAATGTCGTTTCAAATCCTAAATAGCTTACCCCATTAAACACACCTGAATTGTTCGCTGTGCTAAAGGCATTGTATAGGTTATACGGGCTGGTATCGTTACCTACGCGGGCAATTGAAGCCCTGATTTTACCGTAGCTTAAAATGTTTGTTGGTATAGCATGCCAAAGTTCGGTAAAAACAAAACTGCTGCTTATTGATGGATAGAAAAATGAGGCATTTTGCAAAGGAAGTGTTGATGACCAATCGTTACGACCGGTTACATCAACATACAAATAGCCCTTGTAACCAATACTCGCTGTACCGAATAACGAATTTATTTCCGAGCGCGAATAGTTTTCGTTAGAAAGGATGACACTGGCATTATTAGTCAAACTTTTAACATCGTGCACCAATAACTGATTGGTTTGCGATTGGGTATTATAATAATTGGTACCGCGCATCTCTGCACCCAAATTAGCTGTAAAAGAAAAAGCGGAAACGGCCTTGTTAAACATTAACAGACCCTGCGAATCCCAAATTCTGTTATTTTGCTGAAACTCGGTATACTGACCATTAATGTTTGATAACGAACCCTTCTGTATAAAAGTAAAACGGTTACCCCATATTAAATTGGCAGATTCCTGAGCCCTAACCGAAAAGTTCTTGTTTAGTTTATAGGTAGCTGTTATACCCCCGATAATGGTGTTCAATACATCCTGATTTTGATCTTCATTGATCACCCAATATGGATTGTCCTGATTTGCCGGCCCTCCAACATTAAATTCATTCCCGTTAGCATCTTTCCAAGGGATTAAAGCGCTTAACGGTATGCTGGTAACCGCATTATTTAAAAAGTTCATTGGGTTGGCGTTATCTTCATTCCGTAGTGTCCGGTTAGTAACGGTTTGCTGTACATATTGCACGCGGGTTTC
>Ga0105855_1000534_pt1 | contig 16672 bp, 17 predicted proteins | sample OrgsoiDNA_201059_FD_89680 | JGI IMG/M metagenome (GOLD analysis project Ga0105855, IMG submission 89680) | Permafrost soil microbial communities from the Arctic, to analyse light accelerated degradation of dissolved organic matter (DOM) -... | ecosystem: Environmental > Terrestrial > Soil >... | reverse complement strand
TGCGTCAGTCATGCTTGCGCTGCTATTGCTGATCATTAGCGCCACCCTGGTGACGCTGCTCGCCACGTATCTCTGAGCGCCGTGTCAATTACTTCGGCGGCACTACCTGACCGCGGATTTCGCCGGCCGGATGATCCTTCGTATGCACGTTGACGTACATCTCACCCGCGAGAAACTCTTGCGCGTCCGCCGGCGACAGCGTAGCGCTGCCGTTGAAGGGGCTCGTGACGGCAGCCCCTTTCTCTGACAGCCAGACTTTCACGGGCGCGTTTTTGCCGGACGCGGCCGGGCCATGGAAGTGCGCCATGGTGGCGTCACCGGACAAGCCGCTGAAGGTGACCGTCCAGGTGACGACCCGGGTGCTGGGATCGTAGGAGATGTTGGCCGTGCCGCTACCCGAGGTCTGGACAGGAGGCACCTGTTCCGCGCCGGTGAGCGGCACGGTGAACGAGACCGGCGCTGCTTGTGCCAGGGTCATCGCCCCCGCACACGCGAGGCCGATGAAAACCATGAGAGCTCGTCGCGAGATCGAAACATTCATTTGATTATCTCCTGTCGATATGGCCTGACTGAGCCAGGGCTGCATGGGCTCGCTTGGATTCACCAAGACCCACTTCACCCAAGCGAGAGAACTCAACCCGGCCCGTTGCCGCAAGCAGCCGGCTTGCCCACTCGTTCCTGCCTGCAAGGCCTGGGAAAAGGACAAATTCACGCTAGATCATGCTCGCACATGAGTGATCTGACAAGCGTGGAAGCCCTGAGCCAGCCGCGTGTTATCGCGACTGTCGTGCAGTCTTGGCGCTCTATCGGGCCGCATACCGCCCTCGCCTATTCACCTCACACGGCTGTGCAAGCGGCCATTGATCTCGCATCAATGGCTGAGGATGCGTTGGTGTTCGCCCGCATTGCTGAACGTCGCGATGATGTGCGAGATTGCAGAAGGATCGAGGCACCCATGCGCGGCTCAGAGGATATTGACGGTGTATGTCCTTCGCTTCGTCGATGAAGGCAAATGCAAGGATCTTCAATCGTCGCGTGAATGAAGAGCACGAAAAGCGCTCCTGGCATCCTTGTGATTTTGCAATGCCTCCTTGCGCGCCGCCATGATCTTGCCTGGTTAGCGTGACAAGAAACCACGGGGGACGTGGTGACAGGCTTTACAGTTCTTTCAAAAATAAGAGGCGTAGATGTCCAGCGAGAAAGCAGCTGAAATTGCGGCACGGCTTGATCGGTTGCCACCCTCGCGCACGGTCTGGACCATGGTGATCCTGATCTCGCTTGGCGGTGTGTTCGAGTTCTATGACCTGTTCTTCACAGGCTACGTCGCGCCCGGCATGGTCCAGTCCGGGCTCTTCAAACCAGAGTCGCTAGGCTTCTTTGCTGCCCTCCAACCGCTTGCGGTGGCGGGTTTCGGAACCTTTGTCTTTGCCACGTTTGCGGGGCTGTGGGTCGGTACCCTCGTGCTTGGTTATGTGGCGGACCGGTTTGGCCGGCGCCTGATCTTCACCTGGTCACTGGTCTGGTACATGGTCTGCACGGTGATCATGGCGTTCCAGACCTCCGGATTCGCGCTCGATATCTGGCGCTTTATCGCAGGCATTGGCATTGGCGTCGAGCTGGTAACCATCGACACGTATATCTCCGAGCTGATCCCCAGCCAGGAGCGTGGCCGCGCGTACGCCATGAACCAGTTCATCACCTTTGCCGTCGTGCCGGTGGTCGCGTTTCTCGCGTATGCATTGAACGGGACGCGGCCGTTCGGCCTCGACTATTGGCGGGTAGTCATCCTGATCGGGTCTGTGGGCGCCGTGGTTGTCTGGATCTTGCGTCGCCATATTCCGGAAAGCCCGCGTTGGCTCGCGCGTCACGGGAGGATCGATGAAGCTGAGAGGATAGTTGCGGACATCGAACGCAGGGTCGTCGCGGAGAAAGGCATCAGCCTGCCGCCGCCACAGACGGCTTCACCCGAAAAGGAAGGACGCGGCTCGCTCAAGGAAATTTTCGCCCCGGGCTATCGGCGCCGGACGATCATTTTGTCGATCTTCAACATGGCACAAGTGATCGGCTTTTATGGCTTTGCCGCCTGGGTGCCGACACTTCTGATCCATCGCGGCATTCATGTCACAGCAAGCCTGGGATATGCATTTGTCATAGCCATTGCCAACCCCTTTGGTCCGCTGCTGGGAATGCTGTTCGCCGACAAACTCGAACGGAAAACGCAGATCTGCGGTGGGCTCCTGACTATGGCCATAGTCATCGCGATATTCTCCCAGGTCTCCACGCCATGGATCCTGATCGGGCTCGGCGTGTTGTTCACGCTAGCCGCAAACATCATGTCCTATGCTTACCACGGCTATCAGGCCGAGCTATATCCGACCCGCGTGCGGGCCCGCGCGATTGGCTTTGTCTATTCCTGGAGCCGGATTTCCGCGGCCTTCGCCGGGCTGGCGATCGGCATTCTGCTGCATGGATATGGCGTGCCGGGCGTCGCTGTCTTCGTCGGAATGTCGATGCTGGTGGCGATCTGCATGATCCTGCTCGGACCTTCCACCAAGGGGCTGTCGCTCGAGACCATCAACCATTGAATCGTGCGCGACCGGTGTGCGTCTGCGACGCATTGGCCATGACGCCGGCGATGTCACGCTCCGGCAGCGCTTCGTATAACGGCGCCGCCGCCAAGGATAATGCTACGCAGTACTCTATTTTACAAACAGCCACCCCGCTCTCAGAACTTATGACGCATGCCGAGGATGAACATCTCCTGGCTAGCCGTGCCATTGAAGCCATATGAGCCGATCGAAGTCTGCGCAGCCGAGGTCGTGCCGTCCGGATTGAGTTGAGTGCCACTAGCATGCTGATATGCACCCACCGCATAAAGATCAGTGCGCTTCGACAGTGAATAATCCGCGCCGACGCTAGCCTGGTTATAGGTGGCCGACGTGTTGCCGCTCGCCTTCTCAAACGAGTAGCCTACGGCAAACAACATGGCTGGCGTGGCCTGGTAGTTGACGAACGCATTGCCAATGTTGTACTTCTCGGTGCTCGTGAAAGTTGAGTCGCCGTCGTTCTTATATTGCGCGTTGCTGTAGGAACCGCCGACAGTTACGGGACCCAGCGCGTACTGGATTCCCGCACGCGCAATGCCGAGTGATTTGGCCGTCGCGTAGCCGCTGTTGATTGCACCGTCGAAGATTGCGTCGGATGATGACGTCGGATCCCAGCCGTCGCGGAACGCGCCCGCGGTCGGACTGGGGTTCGTGGCGAGGAAATATCCGGCGGCGATACCGAGCGGACCGTTGTTATACGTGACGGCCCCGCTGTAGGTATAGCCCTGGCCCGTGCGGCCGGCCAGACCGCTGAAGGCGTATAGCCCCTCGAACTGCAGGCCAGAGTAATTGGGTGACACATACTTCACGGCGTCGGATACGCGCAAACTATTGTCGTAATTGTCTACGTCGCCGGGAGTCGCAAAAATACTCCCGAAATAATTGTCAGCCGTGAGCGGCTGAACCATGTCTACAAGCGGATCGTATTGCCGGCCAAGAGTCAGGGTGCCCCAGCTGTCACCTGACAAGCCAACAAATGCCTGACGCCCGAATTCCCGGCCACCTTGGCCTAATTGGCCTGTGCCAACATCAAAACCATTCTCCAAATCGAAGATTGCCTTGATGCCGCCGCCGAGATCTTCCGAACCCCTCAAGCCCCAGCGATCACCGGATAACGTGCTATCTATAAACCCCCATCGCGCACCCTCACTGGTTTTTACATAACCGACACCTGCATCGATCGTTCCATAGAGGGTAATGCTGGACTGTGCCCGCGCTACCCCCGCCATACCAAGGAGCGCCAATGAGATTGCGCCAAGAGCACTCTTCTTCATCTCTTTCTCCACGCTCAGACACGGGGAAAACTTTCGCTTGCAGCGTATTTAGGCAATCTCCAGCGGTTTCGCGTAGTGCAACTCTTTTTAATCGGTATGCCTAAATAGATTCCGAAACAAACGAAATGAAAAAATACCGTCAAAGCACTGTAATGGGGAGAGACCGCAAGCAAGCTCGCGGCCTCAAGCTCGCACTGAAAATGTTTGGCAACAACTTTCGTGGAGAACGCGAGCCGAAGTTAATCTAGACCAAAAAAACAACTAGTTCAATACCACGTACATAACCAATTGTTGTTTTCCGGTGCTGAGCGTCTCGTAGCGAACCCACGCCGCATGGATTACTTTATGTTTGTGTTTTAGGCAACTGATTGGGCAGGTTTATATCGACGGAAACTTGCACCATTCTGGTACTGCGTTTAGAGAAAATCGAATCCCTGGATCCCGAATACGAAAATATTCCCGGATTCCCGTTGACCTCGGTGGCCAATACGGTAATACAACGACCGTACGATCCTTTATTGGCCCGGCTCCATGGCGCACGGCCGGCGGGCTCGTCTCCCGAGTCGCAACTTTTCAACGTAAGGATCAACCACCGGCCGCCAGCAAGCCCTGGCAAACCGGTCGGATAGTGAACGGCTTTCGTCATGGTCGCCGCTGTCCCGGTCAGGCTTATCGGCCGGCGACCGCGCGTGCGATTTTCCGGTCGGTTTTGTATTCGCTGAGCGCGTAGACCGACCAGATCGCCGCTGGGATCCAGCCTATAACCGTGATTTGAAGCAGGAGGCAAATGATGCCGGCGAACGGCCGGCCAATCGTGAAAAACTGGAGCCACGGCAAGAAAATGGCAAGCAGGAGGCGCATGGATTTTTTCCCGTCATGTTAGAAGAAGGCCATTCGGGAGGGGCGACCCCGTTATGACGTCGTGCATCGACGTCATAACGGCTCGCGGGCCTGAAACTTTAGCCTTTTCTGCGTGCCATCCACGATCTTCTTCCATTGGCCTTCGCGCCTGCGCTCACTACGCTGTTGGTGGAGAACGCGCCGGCCTGGCCGCCGCATCAGCTCGTGCGGGAGTTGCCGGCCTGGATGCTGGACTCTTTGATACGTTCGGCGCTCTCTGGGCACAGCCTTCAGGCATTGGCTTCCGCGAAATATGCACTTAGTCGATGCACTTAGTCGCCGGATTTTACGCGACCACTCCAGCAAGCCGACAATGCCGAATGCATCATGGCAGGCTTGTGGATCGTCCAAGGCGCCGTGAGAGCGAAATGCGCGGTAACGACCGAGTCCGCTCGAAAGTCTTCGAAAGCATCGCAAAGCGGATCGGTCGCCCTCGTTCCACGTTTCGCTTCACTAATCAGAACCTCTGCTGCAAGCCGACCATGACGCCGAGTTGGTTCATGCCGGTTACGACTGTGCCGCCAGCGGCAACCGCATTGGCAGCCTGCGCACTGTTGAACATGTAGCCGACCGAAGAATAGACCATGGTGCGCTTCGACAGCAGATAGTTCGCGCGGCCAACCAGCAACGTTGAGCTTGCGTCCCCTTGGCCGTCCTCTCCGCGTTGCAAGTAGCGCACTCCCTCTGCGTCGAACGATAGTGAGGGCGTCACGAAATAGGTCGCGCCGGCAAAGTAAATATCCGTCTGCACATGAGTGGCGGCTGCAATATTGTTCCTGATCCAGCCGGCACCGATCTTCGCTGCGCCAAACTTCACGTAGCCGTCCACAACGTTATGCGTATCGGTGTACGCACTGCTGCTTAGCGGTGCCGAGGCACCGGCGCCGCCTCGCATTACGTCGTAAGAGGCTGCCAGTCCGAAGTTTGCCGAGTCGTAGGCAAGCATCGCCGTGTATTGCCGACAGGCAAGGAAGTTGCCCGCGACCTGTCCGGCACAGTCGGTGGCCGATGGACCGGCTGGACCAGCGGCATCACGCCCGAAGCTGTATGTGCCGCCAAGGGTGAAACCTTGAAACTTGCCGAGATAGCCGACTGCATTATCACTGCGTGCGTTCGGTAGATAGGGGTCGAAGTTGCTCAGCGAGTGGATCGAGGGGCCGATGACGTCGGAGTTGCTCAGCGCATACATCGTCATGTTCATCTGCCGGCCAAGCGTGACTGAACCGTACGCGCTGCTCACCCCCACGTTCGCCTGGCGGCCAAACATGCGTCCGCCGTAGTTCAGCGCTCCGGTACCTGGCTGAAAGCCGTCTTCCAGCACGAAGAACGTCTTGTAGCCACCGCCAAGGTCCTCGGTGCCCCTAATGCCCCAGCGAGAAGGCAGTTCACCCGTCAGAAAGGGCATTCCAACCGTCGATCCGCCATGAGAAGTCGCATTGTTGTAGTACGACACGCCTGCGTCGACGATTCCATACAGCGTGACACTACTTTGACCATACGCAAACCCGGTCGCAGCAACGAGCAGTGCGGCGCTCCATTTAATTTTCATTCCGATCCCCAAACATTTTATATGTAGTAATACTTATCTATATGGATAAGACAAGTTGCGTATTTGACGTTTTATCCGCGCTACAACGGGTGGCTTTGCTATGAAAATTCCTCCTCTTCAAAGAGCGTCTTCCGCGCTTTCGGTCGGCACGTGGGGTCGGATAAAATTCTCTAACCGAGCGGGCTTCGTCGATCGTGCCATACAGGCGCAACACCGCTTTGCGCGAGACACGGGGGTGATGGCGCTGATCCGTATGACTCCCGCCGTCCCCGCCATTCCTGTCATGAGCATCGTTCCGGTTTTCATCTGCGTTCCTATCGGTATGCTCGCGTGAGCACGGTCAACTATGAAATGCGCGACGCTCGGGCGTCGTCCCGCAGCCTCCAGTCGCGCCGCGTACTGGAGAGAGCAGACGTAATCTAGAAGACCCTCTCCGAAATAAATAATGAATAATCCCGGCGCGACTAGTCCTAACGGTAATACCCGGCGCATCGATACGCAGTGAGCCCAGCGGGAGTCGCTCACGTGCGCATCGATTGCCCTAATGTTTGTGGCTGCGCTACCCTCCCGGACGGAGATCACACAAAAACACCGCCAGCGCATAGGGATATCAACGCACGATGCCCCCTGCCCATACCAACGAATCGACGAGACCAACATGGCCCAAGACCTCACCCGAACTTCGCTGCACGCCAATCCGGTTTCGCAGGTATCGCTCTCTCGCAAGCTCAAGCTGCAGCAGTTGATCGTTGTGGCCAAGGTGATCGACAGTGGCTCGCTGCTGCGCGCGGCGAACGAAATGGGCATGACCCAGCCGGCGATTACCAAGGCCGTGCAGGAACTCGAGGCGTTCCTCGACGCTCCGCTCTTCGAGCGCTCCAACCGCGGCGTCGTGCCGACCGAACTCGGCCGGCTACTCGGCCAGCGAGCGAAATCGATGATCACGGAATTGCGTTATCTGACCGACGAGATCAACGCATTACAGCGCGGCACCGCGGGTCATGTGATTGTCGGCACCTTGATCGCGGCGTCCGCGCGACTGTTGCCGGTGACCATTGCGAAGCTCAAGGCGCAAGCACCCGACATGCTGATAACCGTGCGCGAAGCATCGACCGCTCAACTTTTTCCGGCGCTTGCAACGGGTGATCTCGATATCGCGGTCGGCCGGTTGCCCGAGCGTGAACTGCCGCTGGCAAGCGCTTTTCCGCTGCATCACGAGGTACTGTTCCAGGAGTCGATGTGCATTGTGGTGGGCGCGAAACATCACTTCAACCTGCCCGCCCGGCCGCGTCTGGCTGACCTGCGCGACCTGCCGTGGATCGTGCCCCTGGCCGACTCGCCCGCGCGCATGAGAGCGGAGCGGCTGTTCCAGGATGCGGGCCTGGCGCTGCCTACCAACCGTGTCGAGTCGCTCTCTATGCTGACCAACATTGGCCTGCTGCTGGAGACTGCCTGCGTTGGCCTGATGCCGCGCGCAGCGGCCCAGCAGTTCGTTGCCCCGGGTCTGCTGAGCATCCTCGATGTTGCCGAGTCAGGTGAGTTCGGTGCGGTCGGGTTCTCGATTCGTGCCGACAAGAAGATCAGTCCGGCGTGCCAGCGCTTTATTGAGTGCCTGCGCGAGGCTGCACAAGAGATTTCCGGTTGATCCGGCCAGTCGGCGCATGCGTCCAGCTATTAACAAATGGAATATCCACTAGCCAATTCGTTATTATTTTTTATGAACGATCCTTTCTAGACTCACTGCATTCCGTCACAGCAGGAACCCAGCATGAGCACGATCGTTTCGTCACCGTCCAGCGAAGTAAGTCCCGCTTCGGCGCGCCCCATCCCGCCTCTTCTACCGCTTTACATCGACGGTGAATTTGTCGCCACCGAGGCCCGTTTCGAGAACCGCAGCCCCGTCACGGGCGAGGTTATTTCGATGGTTTGCGAGGCCGGTCCCGCTGAGGTCGAGCGTGCCGTCGCAGCCGCCAAACGCGCCTTGCAAGGCCCCTGGGGCAAGACAAGCGCAGAGGAGCGAGCTGTCGTTCTGAATCGAATTGCCGCCGGCATTGAAGCGCGTTTCGACGAGTTCGTCGCGGCCGAAGTTGCCGACACCGGCCGTCCTGTGAAGCAGGCAAGGACACTCGACATCGCTCGCGGTGTCGCCAACTTCCGCAGCTTTGCGGATCTCATCAAGACCGCATCGAGCGATTTGTTCGAAAGCCGCGCGGCCGACGGCGCCGACCTTATCAACTATGTCAGCCGCAAGCCGCTGGGTGTGATCGGCATCATTTCACCGTGGAACCTGCCCTTGCTGCTGCTGACGTGGAAGGTTGCGCCAGCCCTTGCGATGGGCAATTGCGTGGTGGTGAAACCGTCGGAGGAGACGCCTTCGTCGGCGACGCTGCTCGCCGAAGTCATGCACGATGCAGGGGTTCCGCACGGCGTCTTTAATCTCGTGCATGGCTTCGGCCCGGGGTCCGCAGGCGAAGCGCTGACGCGCCAGAAGGACGTGGCGGCGATCACGTTCACCGGCGAGTCGCGTACCGGCAGCACGATCATGAAGGCAGTGGCCGACGGCGTGAAGGAGGTGTCGTTCGAACTGGGCGGCAAGAACGCGGCGGTCGTATTCGCCGATGCCGACTTCGACGCCGCCGTGGAAGGCGTGCGCCGTTCGAGTTTCACAAATGCCGGACAGGTCTGCCTATGCTCCGAACGCGTGTATGTGGAGCGGCCGATTTTCGAGCGGTTTGTCGCGGCGCTCAAGCAGAAGACTGAAGCCATGCGACTGGATTTTCCGGATGCCGAAGGCGTCGATATGGGTCCGGTCATCTCGCAGGGGCATCGCGACAAGGTGCTCTCGTATTACCGGCTTGCGGTGGAAGAAGGCGCGACTGTGGTCACGGGCGGTGGCGTGCCGCATTTCGGCGATGTGCGGGACGCAGGCGCCTACGTCCAGCCGACCATCCTGACCGGTCTGCCTGACACGGCACGCTGCGTGACCGAAGAGATCTTCGGCCCGGTTTGCCACATTGCGCCGTTTGATACCGAAGACGAAGTCATTGGGCGCGTCAACGACAGCGCCTATGGCCTCGCCGCGTGCGTATGGACAACGAACCTGTCTCGCGCTCACCGTGTATCCCGCCAGTTCCACACCGGGCTCGTGTGGGTCAACACGTGGTTCACGCGCGACCTGAGAACGCCCTTCGGCGGCGCCAAGCTTTCAGGCCTCGGGCGCGAAGGCGGCCGTCATTCGCTCGACTTCTACTCCGAGATCACGACCATCTGCATCAAGCTGTGAGCCCATCATGACGACCCAGACACACCTGCTCAAAGACCGCGCGACACCACGCGGTGCTTATCCGCATCTCAAGCGCGCGGGCGATTTCCTGTTCGTCTCCGGCACGAGTTCACGCCGCCCGGACAACACCATTGAAGGTGCCCAGGCCGACGCCATGGGCACCATGCAGCTCGACATTCGCGCGCAGACGCGTGCGGTGATCGAGAACATCCGCGACATCCTGGCGAGTGAAGACGCGACGCTCAGAGACGTGGTGGAGATCTGCACGTATCTCGTCAACATGAATGACTTTGGCGGTTATAACGCCGTGTACGGCGAGTTCTTCGATCGCGAAGGACCGACGCGTACGACGGTTGCGGTCCACCAGTTGCCGCACCCGCATCTCGCGATCGAGATCAAGGCGATCGCTTACAAGCCACGCTAAGCCGCATTTCATCGAGAGTCAGAACCATGTCCGCATTCCTGCCGCCGTTCAATCTTGCTCGCTGGATCGACGAGCACGCGCATTTGCTGAAGCCACCTGTGGGCAATCAGCAGGTCTGGGAAGACCGCGATTTCATCGTCACGATTGTTGGTGGCCCGAATCACCGGACCGACTATCACGACGACCCAAGCGAGGAGTTTTTCTATCAGCTTCGTGGCAACGCTTATCTGAACCTGTGGATCGATGGTGGCGTGCAGCGCGTCGAGCTGCGCGAAGGCGATGTGATGTTGCTGCCTCCGCATGTGCGCCATTCACCGCAGCGCCCGGAGACGGACAGCGCATGCCTCGTGATCGAACGCAAACGTCCCGAAGGTGAAGTCGACGGGTTCGAATGGTATTGCGACGCGGCCGATGGTTGCGGGCACCTCGTTCATCGCACCGAGGTCCAGTTGAAGAACATCGTGACCGACTTGCCACCGCTCTTCGACGCGTTCTATGGCGACGAAAACCTGCGGCGCTGCCCGAACTGCGGCCAGGTGCATCGCGGCAAGGCTGCATGACGCCCGCGCCCTCCGAACTCACAAGAACATCATGAAGAAAATAGATATTCACGCTCACTTCTTTCCCCGCGTCACGCAAGCGGAAGCCAGCCGTCTCGACCCGGCTCGCGCGCCTTGGCTCCGGGTCGACGCAGACGGCGAGCGCGGCAACATCATGGCGGGTGAAAGCGCATTTCGCCCGGTGCATCGACCGCTGTGGGACCCGGCGGCGCGCATCGAGGATCTCGATGCAACCGGCGTGCGTACGCAAATCATCAGCGCTACGCCGATCATGTTTGCGTACCGCTACGAGGCTCAGGCGGCGGCGCTTTGGGCCGAGCGCATGAACGATCTCGCACTCGAACATTGCGCTTATCGTCCGTCGCGGTTGAAGGCGCTCGCGCAAGTGCCGCTGCAGGATCTCGAACTTGCGTGCAGGGAAGCCTCGCGTTCAAAAGCGACGGGGCATGTGGGCGTGCAGATTGGTAATCACCTTGGGTCCCGCGATCTCGATGACGACCATCTCGTGCAATTCCTCACCCACTGCGCCAACGAAGCCATTCCCGTGCTGGTGCATCCGTGGGACATGATGACCGACGGCCGCATGAAGAAATGGATGCTGCCGTGGCTCGTGGCCATGCCTGCCGAGACGCAGCTTAGTATCTTGTCACTGGTTTTATCGGGTGCGTTCGAGCGTATTCCCGCTTCCCTCAAGCTGTGCTTCGCGCACGGTGGCGGCAGCTTTGCGTTCCTGCTCGGCCGCGCTGAAAACGCGTGGCACTGCCGGGACATCGTGCGCGAGGATTGCCCGCAACCACCTTCCGCTTATCTGGATAGATTCCACGTGGACAGCGCCGTGTTCGATCCGCGTGCGCTGCGCCTGCTGGTCGACGTGATGGGCGTCGAGCGCGTGATGCTCGGCTCTGATCATCCGTTCCCGCTCGGAGAGCAGCAGATCGGCGCGCTTGTCGAGACGAGCGAATGGCTCGACGACGATCAACGAGCCCGCATCTGTGCAGGCAACGCAAGCGTCTTCTTCGGCGTTGACGCTTGAATCAACGCTTAAAGCCGCTCCACCCTCTCTTGCCCGTACAACCTCCGAGGACCTGTCATGGTCGCATCACTGAACTTCCGCGCACTGCATGGTCGTCTCGGCTGCGCGCTGATTTTGGCCACCAGCGCGGCGCTCGCCCCGCTGGTATCGCAAGCAGCCGACGCCACGCCGCTCAAGATTGGTTTCATCGGCACGCTATCGGGACCGGCTGGTGCCCTCGGGCAGGATCAATACGATGCCTTCATGCTCGCAATCGAACAAAAGGGCGGCAAGCTCGGCGGCGTCCCCGTCCAGGTGGTGCGTGAAGATGACCAGTTGAAACCTGATATCGCCGTGCAGGCGGCACAAAAGCTCATCGAGCGTGACAAGGTTCAGATTGTCACCGGGGTGACCTTCTCGAACGTGATGATGGCGATTCACAAACCGATCACGAACGCAGGCGTGCTGCTGATCGGTTCGAACGCGGGACCGACGCCGCTCGCCGGGGCGGGTTGCTCGCCCTGGTTCTTTTCTACCTCGTGGAACAACGACGAGCTGCACGAAGCGGGAGGCCAGCTTGCCACTGACCTGGGCTACAAGCGCATGGTGGTGATGGCCCCAAACTATCAGGCGGGCCGCGACGCAGTAGCGGGATTTAAACGCGACTATCGCGGCACGCTGGTCGATGAGGTTTATACCCAGGTGAACCAGCCGGATTACTCGGCCGAGATCACGCAACTGCAAGCTTCGCAGCCCGACGCGGTGTATGTCTTTTATCCGGGCGGCATGGGCGTGAATTTCGTAAAGCAGTACCAGCAAGCGGGCTTGCTTGGCAAGGTTCCGCTGATCTCGGTGTCGACTATCGACGGCACGACCCTTCCGGCGCTGAAGGAAATCGCCGTCGGAGCAATCACCAGTTCTCCTTATTCACCCGATCTGAAGAATGCAGAAAACGCGCAATTCGTGGCAGCCTACTCGCAGAAATACAAGCGTTTGCCGTCGCTCTACGCGGCCCAGTCCTATGATGCCGCCAACCTGCTCGATGCCGCACTGACCACCGTCAAAGGCAACGCAACCGATCGTCAGGCGCTGCGCCAGGCAATCAAGACGGCGAAATTTCAATCGGTGCGGGGCGACTTCAGCTTCGACACCAATCAGTTCCCACGCGCGGGTTTTTATCGGGTAGACGTGGTCAAGGCAGCCACTGGCGCCGCGTTTGAAACGAAGGGTCCGATTGTGGCGAAGATTCGCAATCCGCTTGCGCAGCAATGCAAGATGAACTGAAGAAGGAACGGCTATGAACGTCACGCTTTTCGTCATGCAGTGTCTTAATGGAATGCAGCTTGGTGTGCTGCTGTTCCTGATGGCGGCCGGCCTGACACTCGTGTTTGGCATCATGAATTTCGTCAACCTGGCGCACGGCTCGTTATACATGATGGGCGCGTTTGTTGGCGCGCTGGTGTACAACACGACGAGCTCGTTCATTCTTGGCGTGCTAGCCGTGATCCCGGCCATGCTCGCGCTGGCTTTCGTGCTGGAGGCGCTTGTTTTCAAGCGCCTTTACCAACGCGACCATCTGGATCAGGTACTCGCCACCTTCGGCCTGATCCTGTTCTTCAACGAACTGATCCGCATGATCTGGGGGCCGTCGCCGTATTACATGGAAGTGCCACCCGCATTGTCCGGGACCGTTAACCTGTTCGGCATTCCGTATCCTGCATACCGGCTGTTGATTGTCGCGTCAGGACTCGCGGTTGCGCTCGGTTGTTATCTGCTGATTCACCGTACGCGCATCGGCATGCTGATTCGCGCGGGCGCGACTCATCGGGCGATGATCGGTGCGCTCGGTATCAATATCAAGCTGCTCAACTCGCTCGTCTTCGGCCTGGGCGCCGTGCTCGCGGGCCTGGCCGGCATGCTCGCGGGTCCGATCCTCTCGGTGCAGCCGGGCATGGGTGAGCCGGTCCTGATCCTCACTATGGTCGTGATCGTGATCGGCGGCATTGGATCCATTCGCGGCGCTTTCCTCGGTGCGCTGATTGTCGGTGTGATCGATACGGTCGGCCGTACGCTGCTGCCCGCAGTATTGCGCGGGTTGTTCGAGCGCGGCACCGCAGACACCGCCGGACCCGCCCTCGCGTCAATGCTCATCTATATCCTGATGGCCGTGGTTCTGGCACTACGGCCGCAAGGCTTATTCCCCGTCAGACACGGATAAATACACGATGCTGACTCCTTCCCCCTCCTCGCCGATTGTCCACGCGGCGGCTGTCGTGCCCGCCGCATCACGGCGGCCCACGTTCTACACGCTGTTCGTGATGCTGCTGCTTGCCGGGCTCGCACTCGTGCCGACCTATGCGGCGCTGAGCGGACAGGCGTTCTATGTCACGCTGTTCGCGCGCATCGTGGTTTTTGCAATAGCAGCCGTTTCGCTCGATCTGATTCTCGGGATTGGCGGTCTCGTCAGTTTCGGGCACGCGCTCTATCTTGGCCTCGGCGCTTATGCGGCAGGCGTGCTTGCGCAGCATGGTATCGACAACGGCTGGGTTCATCTCGGTGTCGCCATCGTGCTATGCGGCGCGGTCGGGTTCGTCACGGGCTTTGTTTCGCTGAGAACGACGGGCATCGCCTTCATCATGATCACGTTGGCGTTCGCGCAGATGGTGTACTTCCTGGCGGTCAGCCTCAAGCAATACGGTGGCGACGACGGCCTGCCGCTCGCAGCTTCAAGCCGCTTCGGCAACATGTCTCTGGGCGACCCAGCCACGCTGTACTACGTCGCGTTCGGCTTCCTCTGTCTTCTGCTCCTGTCCGGCTCCCGCTTCGTCAAGGCGCGCTTTGGCATGACACTCGCGGGCATTCGCATGAACGAGCGGCGCATGAAGGCGCTCGGTGTGCCAACGTTGCAATACAAGCTCGGCGCCTATGTGATCGCAGCGATCCTATGTGGGATTGCAGGCGTGCTTTACGCGAACCTCACGCAATTCGTCTCGCCGTCCTACATGTCATGGACGACCTCGGGTGAGCTGATTATGATGGTCGTGATCGGCGGCATCGGGACGTTCGTCGGCCCCGTAGTCGGTGCGCTTGCCATGGTGCTCGTGGAAGAAGGACTCAAGAGCGCAACCGAACACTGGATGTTCATCATGGGGCCGCTGATCGTGTTGATCGTGCTGCTGACGCGGCGCGGCCTGATGGGTGTCGTGCATTCAGCCGACGCGCGACGAGCGGCAAAAATTGCGGCAAAAATTGCGGCAAGAAGCAAGCGAACGGAGAGCCTGTCATGAGCTTGCTCAAGGTCGAAGCGCTCGTCAAACGCTATGGCGGTCTCACGGCGACGGATCACTTCAGCATCACTATCGCCCCGGGCGAGATCCACGCGATCATCGGTCCGAACGGCGCGGGCAAAAGCACGTTGATCGGACAGCTTTCAGGTGAACTGCAGCCTGACGAAGGCCGCATTCTCTTCGATGACCGCGACGTCACCCGGCTCTCGGTGGACAAACGCGCCCGGCTCGGCCTCGCGCGCTCGTATCAGATCACGTCGGTGCTGCCTGGGTTCACTGCACTCGAAAACGTCATGCTGGCCGTGAACGCGCTCCGTGGTTCACGCTTCGGTTGCTGGCAGCCCATGGCGGCCGCACGCGCCATTGCCGCGCCGGCGCGAGTGCTGCTCGACCAAGTGGGGCTCGGCGATCGCGCACAAGTAGCCGTGGCGGATATGGCGCATGGCGAACATCGCCAGCTCGAACTTGCGATGGCGCTGGCGGGCCATCCGACGCTGCTGCTTCTGGATGAACCGATGGCCGGCATGAGCCAGTCCGAGTCTGCGCAGATGACGGCGCAGCTCCGGGCGCTGAAGGGCAGCTATGCGATGCTGCTCGTCGAGCACGATATGGATGCCGTATTCGCGCTGGCGGATCGCATCACTGTGCTCGTCTACGGGCGAGCAATTGCGTGCGGCACGCCTGCCGAGATTCGTGCCGACGCTGCCGTGCGTGCGGCGTATCTGGGGGATGACGACACTGCGGACGAAACCATGAACGAAACCACGCTCGCTGCACCGGAGGAACAGCCATGACGCAGCTACTGCAAGTAGACGCGCTGGAAGCGTCCTATGGATCGAGCCAGGCGTTGTTCGGCGTCAGCTTCGACGTTGACGAGGGACAGTTCGTGACCTTGCTCGGACGCAATGGCATGGGTAAATCGACCACGGTCAAATCCATCACAGGACTGCTGCGGCCCGGTCGCGGGGCCATCCGCTTCAACCGCGAGCCAATCCATGCCCGCGCATCGCATCTGATCGCGCGGGCGGGCGTCGGTCTCGTGCCGGAGGGACGGCATATCTTCCCGACGCTGACGGTACGCGAAAACCTGATCGCCACGGCGCATAACCGTCAGCGTTCAATCGAGCCATGGACGCTTGCGCGCATCTACGGGTTCTTTCCGCGACTGCAGGAACGCGAGCGTAACTTGGGCGCGAATCTCTCCGGTGGCGAACAGCAAATGTTGGCGATCGGCCGGGCCTTGATGACCAACCCGCGCCTGCTGATCCTCGACGAAGCGACCGAGGGACTCGCCCCGCTGATCCGCGAGGAGATCTGGCGATGCCTGGCCGAGCTCAAGAAGACGGGATTGGCTATTATCTGCATCGACAAGAATCTCTCCGCGCAACTGGCGCTTGCCGACCGGCATTATTTGCTGGCGAAGGGCCAGGTCGCATGGAGCGGTTCGTCGACGGAACTGCGCGCTCAAGCCGACAACCTTCGCAGCGAGCTGAGCATCTAGCCACCCTATTCCCGTATTCCGAGGCCTCCCTCTCATGGCATTCGACCTGACCTTCGCCAACCTTACCGAGCGCGCGGTCCAGTACAACGCACGCGCCTCCGTCGCGGATTTCGACGCCGAGATGCGGATTTATGCGGCTTTGGCCGCCGAGTCGAAGTCAACGTGTCCGGTCGTGCTTGACCTGCAATACGGCATGGGCCAGGCGGAGCGGCTCGACATTTTCCCAGTGGCGGCAGCGCGTCAGCCCGCCCCACTCTTTGTCTATATTCACGGGGG
>Ga0105855_1000532_pt1 | contig 16704 bp, 14 predicted proteins | sample OrgsoiDNA_201059_FD_89680 | JGI IMG/M metagenome (GOLD analysis project Ga0105855, IMG submission 89680) | Permafrost soil microbial communities from the Arctic, to analyse light accelerated degradation of dissolved organic matter (DOM) -... | ecosystem: Environmental > Terrestrial > Soil >... | reverse complement strand
TTCGGCGCTCAGGGCGTCGCGCTCCAGGCCAAAGCGCGGCAGCAGCCAGGCGAAGTCACCCCCCTCGATGTCCAGCAGTTCCAGCAGCAAGTGCTCGATTTCGACGTAATGATGACCCCGTTGCAAGCAGCGTTGCGCGGCCCGTTCCAGGGCGCGGCGGTTGTCGGGGTTGAGGCGTCCGATCAGGCTGGCCAGTTCCATGTTCAGGTGATCTCCAGCTGACGAAGGCGGGTTTCGATTCGTTGCACGGCGAGGCTGGTTTGCCGTTGCAAGCCGCCGTTCCAGCTCAACAGCGGCGGTGCCTCGCGACTGAGTTTCATCGGGCCGGCACCGCGCACCAGCAACACCAGCGTGCAATCCAGGTCGGGGCCGAAATACAGCGCGCTAAGGCTGGCCAGCGCCGGGTGGGCTTTGCCGTCCGGCAAAAAGCGCGCGGCCTGGGCTGAGTTCAATGGGCCGACGGTCAGGCGAATGCCGGCGTGTTCGTCCCAGACTCGCGTGCCGGCCACCGCCGTGCGGCCCAGTTGCAGGTTGCGCCCACCCGGTTTCATAAGGCTGCGACTGGCGAGCGGGATTTCTCGCCAGGCGCCTTCGTAGGCACTGAGTTCAACCGGCAACTCAAACTGCTCGCGCACAATTGCCGCGAAACCGGCGAGTGAGCGACGGCCGTCGGCGAACAGCGCGCTGCACGCCAACACAGCGGAATCGGGAACAGCCTGGCGTTCCTGCAAGGCTTTGGGCAGCAACCCGGTCAGCGCGCGCAATTGCGCCTGTACCGCAGACGCGCCGGGAACGGTGAACCCGATGGCGATTCGATGTTTGCGCATCACCTTATAAAGCAGGCTCAGCAAGCGATGCTGGAACAGGTCGAGGAATTCGGCCGGTGCATGATCCTTGGCCCGGGCCCGTTGTTGCAGCCATTCCTGATAGGCGTAGGGCAGGGGGCCGTCCGGCCCGCCGAGGCCAAATACCGGTGTGCTGAGGGTCGGTTGTTGGCCTGCTTCCTGAGTCAGGCTTTCGATTTCGCTGGCGGCGAACAGCGGCGTCAACGGCCCGCGCAAGCGAATGGCTTCGGCTTGCGGCGAAGTACCGCTGCCCAGGGATTCGGCCTGCGGGTGTTCACGCTCCAGCAACAGCAAGGCCTGCAACAGTTCAAACGCTTGTGGATCGCGCCGCAGTTTTTCACTCAGGTTCAGAGGGACAGCGGCATTCCAGCTTGGGGTTGCCATGTTTTCACCTCCTTGTCTGACTGGACCAACACCGTGCGCACAAAGCGGTTAGCCGTGGCATACAGCGAAAAAAACTGCGCCAGTACCGCCGAAAACAACACCGCGCTGCTGCCGACGAAATGCTGCGAATCGAGTTGCAGCCGCACCTCCAGCCCATTGCGCCAGCCGCGCCAGGCGTCTTCGCCGACATGGCCGATAACCCGTTCGCAACCCAGGCTCAGCAATCCTTGGATTTGCCGCAGGGCACTGGCCTCGTCCCGCAAGTTGTGCAGTTGGAGGATTTCCTTGAGTGCATCCAGCGCTTTCGGTCCTTCGACCAGCGACAAATGATTGAGGGTCAGTTGCGACACCAATCGCCAGCGCGATTCACCGTCCAAGCGCGGCAAGCTTTGCGGACTCGGCGGGTTGCGCAGCCGTGCCCACGCCACCGGCCCCGGCCGTTCGAAACCCAGCGCAGTGCCGGCTGGCAGGCTTTGGGCCAGGTGTCGATTGGTGCACAGCAATTCGGCGGTGAGGCTGAATTCGACGAACTCCGAGAGCGGGTCGAGCCGGGTGTCGACCAGGCTGAGCATCAGGTCGGTGCCCAGCCGATTGGGGGTCATGCCGCTGACCCGTCGCGCATGCCAGTAGCATTGTTTGTCGCCGCCACCGTGTTGACTGCCGTAATACGCTGGCACCCGTTGCACGCCTTGACGGGTCGTGGCGCGAACCGCGCGGATGCTGTGGATCTCGACGCTGTTTTCCCGGTGACTGTCGGCCACCAAGCGGTATTCGCTACGGGTGCCGTCCGGGCGCAAAGGTTCTGAGGTCCGCGGGAACAGGTTGATCGCTGGCGCGCAACCGAGGGCGATGTCGCTGGCCTGAAGGTGCATGCGATTGGTCGGCGGCCGGTCGAAGACGATGTATAGAAACAGCGTCTGGCTGTCGCTGCTGGCGCCGGCCAATGGCAGGTCGAAGAAGTTGAATTTGTCCGGGAAGGCGAAGTATTCGGCGAGCAGGCGCATGCCGGGGTGCACACCGTCCTCGTCTGGCAGCAAGACTTCATCACTGGCAAACCCGACAATCTGCGGCAACCCCGCCAGCTCTTTGGGCACGCTGCCCGCCGGTCCGGCCAGTACCTGCGTGGCATGGGCGCCGAGCAGGTCATACAGGCAGGCATTGATCACCGGCGACGCGGCCAGATGGATGCGCAGATGCTGGATATTGAGCTGCGACCACTGACTTTCGCCCAGGCAACGCAAACTCAGGCGTAGCGCCGATCGGGCCTGGGCCACGCCGGTCAGGGCCTGGGCTTCGTCGCTGCCCAGCAGCAGGGCCTCATTGATTTCCACCGGCCACAGTCGAACCGCGGCGCTGGTGCGAAAGTGGATGTTTTCGCCTTTGCTGGTGGTGACGAATAACGGCGTATCCCGTGGCAATGGATAACCACCCGCGATGTTGCCTTTGCTCGGGTCCGGCTCGAACTGCACGATCGCGCAGGACGGCTGCGGGCGCATGGCCAAAGGGTAAAGTTGTTCCAGCAGGGCATCGCTGAATTCGGCGTAGTCGTCATCGAGGCGCCGTTGCAGGCGCGCCGCCAGCAGCGCGAAGCCTTCCAGCAGTCGTTCGACATGCGGGTCGGGGCATTCGCCGGGGGACAGTTCCAGGCGTCGGGCAACCTTGGGATAACGCTCGGCGAAAATACTCCCGGCGTGTCGCAGCCAGGTCAGCTCACGTTGGTAGTAGTCGAGCAGTTGCGGGTCAATCGAGTCGCTCATGACGCACCTCAAGGCCATCGCGGGCCTTCTCGATGACAAATGCCACGGGCCAGTGCTGCTGGCCGCTGCGCAATTCGCCAAGCAGGCGAATGCTCAGTTGCTGCGGTTGGCCGGGGACCGGATTGACGTGAACCTCGCCCAGTTTCAGGCGCGGTTCAAATTGATTGATGGCCTCGCGCACTTCCCGCGCCAACTGACGACGGTCATCGCTGCGCTGCTGTTGCAGGGCGGTCCAGTCAGCGATGCCGTAGTCGAGAATGCTCGGTGGGGAGGTCAGGGCGCGCGGGCCGCGTCGGGTGTTGAACAGGCGTGACAACTCCGTTTGTACCGATTCGAGCAAGCCCTGGCGGTCGAACACCTGCACGGTATCGCTATCGCCTGTTGCGAGACGCTCGAACAGCGGGGGGAGGATGCCGGTGCCTGCCATGGCCGACGCGTCCGCTTACTTGGCTTTGATGAGTTTGTTGGCGGCCAGGTCCCAGGTCGAGGCAGCCGTGCCTTCCTTGGTGCCGTCGTCTTTCTGCGCGGTGAGTTCCCATTTGATCTTGGTGAAGTTCAGGGAGATGGTTTCCACCGGTTTGCCGCCGGTGCCGCCACTGACGCTGACATTGGACAGCACCACGTTGGTCAGGGTGTAGATGATGAACGGCATCAGTTGGCCGCTGCCTTCGGAGGCGTTACGGCCGATGGTGATCTTGGCTTCCGGGATCGGTTTGCCGGCGCAGCAATATTCGTTGAGCGACGGGGTGGAACTGTCGACGAATTTGGTCAGGGTGAACTCGCCGATGTGCGGCTTGCCGGAGGTTCGCTCCGAGTTGCTGACGTCGTTGGTCACCTGCATCGCCACGTTGTGGCTGTAGGACATGACTTCGATCTTGTCCTTGTAGCCCTCGAGCAGACTGTCGCCTTTGATGTCGCCGCCGAGGTCGAGAATGATTGCATCCATCGCATGAAACTCCTGAAGGTTATCGCTATAGGCACGTGGGTGAATGCCCAATGCCAATCAATTAAGCCGAACACTGAACCTGATAAGCCAAACACCGAACCTGTGGAGCTGAATACTGAACCTGAGAGCAGAACACTGAACCTGTGGCGAGGGAGCTTGCTCCCGCTGGACTGCGTAGCAGGCCCATTTGTTGGGGCCGCTTCGCGCCCCAGCGGGAGCAAGCTCCCTCGCCACAGTTTTTCAGTAGAGCCACAGGACTCAGTGGGGCCACAGGTTTAGTGGTGCCACAAGTTTCAGCTGTCAGGCTGCAACCGGTGGCGGCAGGGTGGCGACCAGGCGGATCGAGGCGGTCAGTTCTTCGAGCTGGAAGTGCGGCCGCAGGAACACCGTGGCCTTGTAGGCGCCCGGCTTGCCGGCGACTTCGGTCACGTCCACTCGGGCTTCACGCAACGGGTACTGCGCCTTGATCTCTTGCGGCGCGTTATCGTTGATCAGCACGTAGTCGGCGATCCAGTTGTTGAGGTAGGTCTGCACGTTGTCGCGGGTCATGAAACTGCCGACCTTGTCGCGCATGATCACCTTCAGGTAATGCGCGAAGCGCGATGCGGCGAGCACGTACGGCAACATCGCCGAAATCCTCGCGTTAGCGTTCGCCTCGTTGGTGTTGTAGAGCTTGGACTTGTTGGTGGTCTGGCCACCGAAGAACACCGCCACGTCGCTGTTTTTCTTGTGGCACAGGGCGATGAAGCCGAGGTCGTTGAGCTCTTTTTCCCGGCGGTCGGTGATCGCCACTTCGGTCGGGCATTTGAGCGACAGGTCGCCGGAACTGGTGCGGAAGGTATGCGCCGGCAGCCCTTCGACCGCGCCGCCGCCTTCAGCGCCGCGAATCGCCGCGCACCAGCCGTACTTGGCGAAGGCTTCGGTGATGCGTTGCGACAAGGCCCATGCGGCGTTGCCCCACAGGTATTTGCTGTGGTCGCTGCCGTTGACGTCTTCAATGTAGGTGATGCCTTCCACCGGCGAGGTTTCCGGGCCGTACGGCAGGCGCAGCAGGAAGTGCGGGAGCACCAGTGACACATAGCGCGAGTCTTCGCTTTCGCGGAAAGAGCGCCATTTGATCAACTCCTGGCTCTCGAAGACTTTCGACAGGTCACGCGGTACGGCCAGTTCGGTGAAGCTGTTCATGTCGAACAGCCGTGGGCTGGCGGCGGCTATGAACGGCGCGTGCGCAGCAGCGGCGACGTTCGACAGTTTCTCCAGCAGGCCGATGTCCTGCGGGTGTCGGCCGAAGGTGTAGTCACCCACCAGCAGGCTGAACGGATGGCCGCCAAAGGTGCCGTACTCTTCTTCGTAGATCTTTTTGAACAGCGCGCTCTGGTCGAACTCGACGGCTTTTTCCAGGTCGTTTTGCAGCTCTTTTTGGGTCACGTTGAGCAGACGCAGTTTGAGCCGGGAACTGGTTTCGGTGTTTTGCACCAGCAGGTGTAAGCCACGCCAGGAGGCTTCGAGTTTTTGCATGTCGGGGTGGTGCAGCACTTCGTTGAGTTGCGCGCTGATCAGCTTGTCGATCTTGCTGATGCGGTCGTTGATCATCGCCACGGTGTCCTTGTCGATGGCCATGCCTTCGTCGAGTACCTGGATGGCGAATTCCGCGAGCATGTCGCGGGCATAGTCCTGCTGACTGTCGTCATGGGCCATGCGGCCGTCGGCGATGATGCGGTCTAGCAGGGACAGGCTTTCTGTGGTGCTTTCACTGGTTTTGGCGGCGGCTGAAGCAGGCATGGCAACTTCTCCCTAAGTGATTGAGTGATCAGGCTTGCGGTTCGGCCGGCGCTTCGCTGTCGCCTGCGGCAGCAGGGGCAGCAGGGGCTGGGGCTTCCGGACGGGCAGACTTGATCTCTTGCAGGCCTTCGGTGTTGGCGATGACATCGCGCAACAGCTTGTCCAGATCGTCATTGCCGTCGAGCTTGGTCAGCAGGTCGCGCAGGCGCTGGCGGGCTTCGAACAGGCGCCGCAGCGGCGTGACCTGCTCGACCACTCTCACGGGGTCGAAGTCGTCGATGTGCTTGAAGTTGAGCTCGATGTTGAGCTTGCTGTTGTCGCCGGGGGTGAGGGTGTTGTTGACCTGCAAGGTGGCGCGGGGAGCGATCGAGGCAAGCACTTCGTTGAAGTTGTCGCGGTCAATCTCGGTGAAGCGTCGTTCGGTCAGCTTGGGAAGGGCGTTGAGGGGTTTGCCGGAAAGGTCGGCGAGAATGCCCACCACCAACGGCAATTCTTTTTTCTCGATCGCGTTGCCGATTTCGACGTCGTAGGTGATTTGCACCCGGGGTGGGCGAACCCTGTCGAGCTTGTGCTGAGTACTTTCTGCCATGTTGGTTGACTCCGATGCATGAGCGGGCGCAATGCATCGGGAGGCCCGTTCATCGCTTTCCCTTGCTGGACCGTAGGTTAGAAAGGGTGGCAGATGGACCTGTCGTTCCTTTGACAAACCTTCCTCATTCGCCGTGTGGGCCGAACTACCCAAGACGCTAGAACAGGTCTATAAAAAAGCAAGGGAAAACCTTTTTAGGACCGTCATGAGAAAAGGAAAATTCATTTTGTCTGCACGTTTTTTTGCCTGCGCTGTGCTCTTGTCCCTCGCCGGGTGTTCGTTATTCGGGCCACGGGTGGACCTCGATAGCCTGACCATCGACGTCGCGCCGAAGGCCAACGACGACACCCCGATTGCCGTGGATTTCATTGCGGTGAATGACCCGGATCTGCTCAAGCAACTGTCGGGCATCACCGCCCGCCAGTGGTTCACCGAGCGCGAGCAGTTCCAGCGCGACTACCGGCAGTTGATAACGGTCTGGGGGCTGGAGCTGGTCCCCGGTCAATTCATCGACAAACAACCCTTCCCGCTGGGGGGCAAGCGGGCGGCTGGACTTTTGGTCTTCGCCAGCTATAACACTCCCGGAGCACACCGGTTAAGGCTCGATGACCAGAGCAAAGCCTGGCTCAAGTTCGACAGTCGCGAGATGACGCTGCTCAGCGACAGCCCGCACTGAGTCACTCGCAACAACGCCCCGTGCGCGGCCGCACTTAGACGTCGAAAGGAATCGTATGAGCCTGTTACCTGACGCGGTTTGCTGGCATGAAGGCATGCAGTTATTGCCCCAGCATTTTCAGTTGCAAGGGCTGCGGGCAGAGGCGCTGGTCGCGCATTTTGCCCAAGCGTGTAATCCATGGTTCTGGGGTGTAAGCCGAATCGAAGTCGACCCCGGCGCACTGAGTGCCGGGCTGGTGCGGTTAATCAATCTTCAAGCGACGATGCCCGACGGTTTGCCAGTCAATCTGCTCGCCGGAGTGGGGCCGATGCTGGAGCTCAACGTCGGTGAAGCCATCAACGCCACCGACGACGCAACCGTCACGGTTTACCTGGCAGTCAGCCCGTTGTGGCGCGCCGGGCAGTTGCTGCCGCTCAAGGGCCGACTGCAATCGGTGGTCGGCGATGCGTTGCCGGATTTGACCAGCGGCGAGTACCCCGAATCGATCACCGTGTGGCGCCCGAACCCGCGCTTGTGCACGCAATTGAACAAGGCGGACTCCGTCTGCCTGCCGTTGCTGAAAATCCGCAAGGAGGGCGGCGGGTTTATCTCGTTGCCTTACACACCACCGACCCCAAGCCTGTTGCCGGAATCCGTTATTGGCCGGCGGGTGGCCGGTTTGTGTGCCAGGGCGCGGGAGAAATGCATGTTCCTCGCCGGCCGTTTGCGTCAGGCCCAGCAGGCCGGGGATCAGGACGACGCGGTAGAAATTCGCCGTCAGTTGACCGCGCTCTGGGCGCGGCTGCCGGAGGTCGAAGGCACGCTGGGCAGCCGCCAGGCGACCCCGCAGACCTTATACGGCGTGTTGCTCGGGCTGGCCGGCGCATGGTCGGCGCTGGACCCGTTGGCCGGTGTGCCGCCGTTCGCGCCGCTGGATTTTCTTGAGCTGCAACGCGGTTATGAGGCGGTCCTCGACTGGCTGGAGAAAACCCTCGAATTGATTCGCGCCGGCTATCGCAGCCTGCCGTTTGCGCGCAGCGAACAGAGCTTCTCGATTCAACTGCCCGACGATCAGCCGAGCCAGCGTCTGGTGATCGGTTTGCGCATGCCTAACGGCGTCAGTGATCACGCCGCGAGTGAATGGCTGAGCGGCGCGATCATCGCCTCGCAGCCGCACATCCCGTTGCTCAGTCGCCAGCGCATGAGCGGCTTGGTGCATCAGGCCATGAACCGCAACGAACAGGTGGCCTACAGCGTTGGCGACGATACACGGTTGTTCGTGGTGACGGCCGAAGGCCAATGGTTCGATGGGCAGTTGCCGTTGCTGATTGCCGCGCCGGCCTCAAAACCGGCGAGCAGCCCATGGCAAGTGGTGTTGTTTGTGGCCCAGGCCAGTGAAAGTGCTTGATCAAGGAAGGGGCGTCGTATGTCTGAAGGGAATGCCGGGGCGGGTACACGGGGCCTCCACGAAGCACCGCTGAGCAGTGCCTTTCGCCAGGCCTGGCTGCAATGGTCCGAGGAATGGAGCCAGTTGCCCAGGGACGGTGATGAGGCGGCGTTGGTCGAGGCGGTGGTTGAGATGTCCACGCAAATCTCCCAGCGACTGTGGCGCACGGCATTCGCCCGGGTTGGCGATGGGGCGACCGAGCAAGTCAAGGCGCTGGTCTATGCCTTTGTCGCGCTGATCGATGAAACCCTGGTGTTTACCCCGTGGCCGGGCCAGTCCGCGTGGCAGGAAAAACCCCTGGAGTCGAGGATGTACGCCAGCCGACAGGCCGGTGAGCGGCTGCCAACCGCCATCAAGGAATTGCTGGAGGAGCAGATCCCCACCACCCGCGACCTGGCCAATGTCTATTTGCAATGCCTGGTGCTCGGGTTCGAAGGGCGGCTGCGCGGTGAGCACAGTCAGGCCCAGCATGAAAAATTGCGCCTGGCGCTGTTCACCTTTGCCTGGCAACACGAAGCCGATTATGCCGATGTCGGCGCCCGGCTGGCGCAGCCGTCAACTGTACCGCCGATTCATTTGCCGGTGCGGCTATCGATACCGGATGGCTTTCGCCTCGGAGTGGGGATTTTGGCCATGCTGCTATTGCTGACCGGGCTGGGGCAGTTGTTCTGGCGCGATATCCGCCAGGAACTGGAGCCGGTGTTACAGATGACCGATTCGGTCAGCGTCTCGGAGCAAGACTCATGAGCACCCTGCAGATGATTGGCTTGATCGTTGCGGTGCTGTTGCTGATCGTGATTATTGCCGTGGCGCTCTGGTGGTTGCGTACCCAGAGCGGGGCGGCGATTCGCAGTTTCTATGCGGCCGTGCGGCACATGGAGCAGGAGCAAGGCGCCCAGGACCGCTATCAGATTCCTTGGTTGTTGATGCTCGGCAACGAAACCCAAGGCACGCAATTGTGCACCGAATGGCGCTTGCAACCGACCGACAAACCGGCCTGGTTCGGACGCTGGTGGTCGGATCCCGAAGGCGCGGTGCTGGTGGTGCCGCAAGCGCTGTTCCTGCCCGACGAAGGCATGAACCTGCAACGGGGCGGCTGGTGGCGTTTACTCGGGTTGATCTTGCGCCTGCGCAGCAAACGGCCGCTGGACGGAGTGATCTGGACCGTGCCGGTCAGCCATCTGGCCAATGTCGAACAGGCCGCGAACCTCGGTTTGGCGGCGCGTCGGCGCTTCATTGATTTGCTGCAGCGCTTTGGCTTGAGCCTGCCGGTGTACGTGGTGATTACCGGCATGGAAGAGCTGCCGGGCTTTCAGGGGTTGATCAGCGCGCTGCCGCAAGAGAGTCGCGAGCGAATGCTGGGCTGGTCTTCGCCCCATGGCCCTGAAGCCGTCTGGCATTCGCAATGGAGTGACCAGGCGCTGGATCAGGTCCATCGCGCCTTGTCGGAATCAATCATCGAAATCGGCACCTTGGCCGGCCATTTGAGTGGCGAGTTATACGGTTTACCGGAACGTCTTGAGGCATTGCGGCGCAACCTGCAAACCCTGTTGGAGCCGGTATTCCAGGGCAATGCCCAGGGTGAGGCGCCGCGTTTTCGCGGGGTGTATTTCACCGCCAACCAGCCTGCCGAAGACGCGCTCGACGGGTTTGACGCCGATGACAGCGACTTGCAGCAGAGCGCCTTCGCCCGGCAGTTGTGGCAGCGGCGGGTGGTGGCCGAACGAGGCCTGGCCCAAGTGGTGCCGCGTCTTTTGCGCCTGCGCCAGCGTTGGCAGCGTCTGACCGGGGGGATCGCACTGGTGGTCGGGGTGATCTGGATTGCCGGGATGCTCTGGGTCTGGCGGGACTCGGTCAATGACGCCCATGAACTGTCGCGCCTGTTGCAAGGCGCACAGAAGAACTACATGGCGGTCACTGATGAGTCCCATCGTCTGGAAGCGACCCGACGCAACGTTCAGGGCTTTTGGCGAGTCCTGGAGAAAGCCCCGCGCTGGAGCTACACATCGCTGGTCTTTCCCACTTCCTGGTTTTCGTCCCTGGACGTGCAACTGGAGAATGAATTGCGCAGCACCGCCCAAAGCCAATGGTTGCAACCGTTGCACGACTTGTTGATCGCGGATCTGGCGCAGCTCAAGGCCATTCGCAACACCGAACGTCGTGGCAATGTCGAAAGTGAAGACCCGGCCCAGTGGCAAAACTACGTCAAGGCCAAGGATCTTGTAGAACGGGCGGTACGCCTTGAGCAACAGAACCAGTGGTTCAATCAGGCTCTGAACAACCCGAAGGGGCCCCTCGAAGACGTGGTGACGCTGAGCAACAACGCGTTGTCCCTGAACCTCAATCTTGGCACCTTGCGCCGCGCCGGTTTCTACAACCGGGTGCTGCTGGATGCCAATGGCGACAGCTTGAAACCGCTGGACCTGACGCCAGAGCGCCCGGCAATCAAGGAGAACTTTTCCGGGCTGATGGAGCATTGGCTCGACCAGTACTTCCTGGCCGACAACTTTGTGCGCCAGGCCGGTTATCTCAAGTTGCACTTGGAGCAGCTCGAGGCCGGCAGTGGTAACTCCCTGACCGAACTTGAAGATCTGCGGGCGCTGATCGACGACCTGCAAGGGTTGGTCGGCCTGACCAACTCGGCCTGGAGTCGCGGCAAGGGCCAGGACCTGGTGCCCGGTTATCGCGAGATGATGGACAAGGTGCGCCAGAGCGCTTTGCTCGGCCCGCAGGTCGAGCAGCAACTGGATCAGCAAGCGTCGAAGTTGCAGCAGAGTTTCCGTGATCAGTGGATTGCCCAGGCCGGTTCCAGGGGCAACTTGCTGGTGCAACAAGGCAGCGGGCAGTTGGTGTTGCAGGAGCATGTCAGCCAGTTGAACACCGCTGTGCAAGCGCTGTTCAAGCGAGACTTCGTCGCCATTGCCATGCGTGCGGATGAGTCCGGTGACATGCAGGGGCAGAACGCCGACGGCGATGACCTCAACAGCGCGCTGAACTACTTCGCCAGCTACAAGAGTTACGCCGCCGAAGAACTGCCGCGCATTCCGCCGGCGTATCGCGGTGCCTTGCTCGAAGCCGCTGAAGGCGCGGCAGCCAAGGCTATGTGGTTGAGCCTCAAGGAGCACGATGATCAATCGCACGGCTACGGGACATTCGACGTGCAAGCGCCGCAAGCGGTGGCCTTGCAGAAAGCCTTTATCGAGTTACGCCGCAGCGACCTGGCGACGCGTCTGCAAAGTGCCTTGAACCGGCGTGCCATGGCTCAGGTCGTCGGCGGTCTTGATGAAATCACCGCGCAGCCGCTGTTCAGCGGGCGCACCGAAATCAGTCAGTGGGACGGCTCGAAAAACCTTGGCCTGCAACTGTATGGCGCCAGTGATGTGCAGGATTTGAAGCTGAGCCTCAAGCAGCAATTCAACACCATGCTCGGCATCACCGAGCGCCGGACCTCCGCGCTGGAATGGCTGAAAACCCAGCAGCAGACGCTGTCGGCGCTGGATTATGAGCGGGTGACGCAATTCAGCGCCCTCAATGACGAACTGCTCAAGTACAAGGATTCGAACCCCGCCAGTTCGCCGGCCCAGATCGAGCAGTTGGTGAGTCGCGACTTTATCGAAATGGATGCGACGTCCTGCGGGCAGATCCTGCAAACCGCCAGCCTGTCCGGCGGGCGCGGGACGTTGGCGTTGCGTGCACTGGAATTACAGCAATCGGCCATGCAGCGTTGCCAGTTCCTGCAACAGCAACAAGCTTCGGCGGCGTGGAACGACCTGGCCAACTACTTCAATCAATACTTGTCCGAGCGCTTTCCGTTTGCCAATGGTGTGCAGGCGACCGACGCCGACCCGGCGCGGGTCCAGCACTTTCTGGAGTTGATCGACAAGCGCCTGCCGGTGGCCCAGGCAGGGTTGGTGCTCAGCCAGACCCCGGAACGGCTGGCCGCTGAAGATTTTCTCAACCGTTTGACGCAGGCCAGCACCTGGCTGGGCCCACTGTTTGTGCGGGACAAGAGCGGCATCCTCGGGGTTGAGATGGACGTGCGCTGGCGCACCGATCGCGAGGAGGAGCGCGGCGCCGATCAAGTGATCGCCTGGAGCCTGAATGCCGGCAACCAACAAATCAACTACCCCGGCGACGCTCAACCGAACTTGCGCTGGATGGTCGGCCAACCGGTGCGGCTGACCTTGCGTTGGGCCCGAAACGGCTCGCAGCGGCCGGCCAACGATCCGCTGCAGCCGAGCCTGATGGTGCGCGATCTGGAAGCCGGTTGGGAGTATGGCGGGCCTTGGTCGTTGCTGCGCCTGATGCGTTCGCACCAGTCAGTGCAGCGCCAGCCGAGCATGGATTACACGGATTTTCCGCTGATGTTGCGCCTGCCGGTGACGGCGTCGTCCAGCACGGCTGAGCAAACCCTGATGTATGTGCGCCTGTCGTTGATGAGCCAGGGTTCCAAGCTGCCGTTATCCATTCAACCGCTGCCCACCCGGGCCCCGCGTTCGCCGTTTATGCAGACCCGGGCGACCGCATCCGCCACCGCCATGAATCAGGAGGAGGGCTTGTGAATATGCCTTCAACAGCGTTGCCGGAACTGATTGACCGCTTGCTGGCACCGATCAGCGACGAAGCGCCCTGTGGCCTGGATTTGCGTTATGAACGTGAATTCGATCAGGCGCGGGAGCTGCGCCGGGAGGACGATACGAGCCTGCCGACCGGGGTCTGGCAGTCGTCGATCAAACGCGCCCAGTGGCCGGAACTGGAGAAACTGACCACCAGCCTGCTGCTGGAACGCAGCAAAGACCTGATGCTCAGTGCCTGGCTGGGCGAGGCCTGGTTGCATCAGGATGGTTTGGAGGGGTTGCCGGGCAGTCTCGCGCTGGTCGCCGGGTTGTGTGAGCGCTATCCCGAGCACCTTCACCCGCAGGCGGAGGATGGTGACCAATCGTGGCGGGTGATCCCGCTCGAATGGCTGGCCCGACGCTACACCGAAGTGCTGCTGACCCGGGTGCCGTTGCTCGATCCGCGTAACGGCGAGTTCGATGGTGTGTGCCTGGATGCCTGGCGGCGGTTGCAAGTGCAGCAGGTGTTGGCCAATGACAGCAAAGGCGCGAAAACCTCGGCAGAAACCGCGCGCAGTGAGCAGAAAAAACTCACCGAGCAGATCCGCGCCACGCCGTTGTCCTTCTGGTTGCGCAGCCAGGGCAGTTTGCTGTTGAGCATTCAGCATCTGCAACGGCTGGAAGCCTGGAGCGACCTTTATCTCGGCGCCCAGGCCCCGGGTTTCAAAGCCTTGCAGGATGTCATCGAGGCGTTATTGACGCTGGTTCAGGAGTTCATCGCCATGCACCCACGACACTCCACCGAGGCTCCTGTCGAAACAACGCCCGAAGTGGCATCAAGTCCTGCGGATGTGGCCGCGGCGCCACAGGTTTTTCGCGAGCCGGCGAGTCGCGAAGAGGCGTATCGGCAATTGTTATTGATCGCCGAATACCTGGCCCGCACCGAACCCCACAGCCCCGTGCCGTACTTGATCCGGCGAGGCGTGGAGTGGGGCAACAAACCCCTGAGCGAATTGTTGGGTGAATTGATCTCGGCTGATGCTGAGTCCCGGCGACTCTGGACATTACTCGGCGTCCTTTAGCTTTTGTGGGAGCGAGCCTGCTCGCGATAGCGGCCTAGCAGTCAACATTGGTGTTGAATGTGATGACCTCATCGCGAGCAGGCTCACTCCCACAATGGATTATGGTCGTCCACAAATACTTGGCTCACCACATAACAACTGTGGGAGCGGGCTTGCTCGCGAAAGCGGTTTTACAGTCAACATCGGTGTTGAATGTGATGGCCTCTTCGCGAGCAAGCCCGCTCCCACAATGGGTTATGTGTGTGGTCGGGAAACCGAGTGTCAGACAGTCCGGGTCACTACGGGTGTCGGCAGGGCTATCGGTGTCAGCACCGGCCTGCCGGCAAAGAACGCCACCAGGTTTTTACCCACCAATTCCACGGTGCCTTGGGTTGCTTCCGGCGATAGCCCGGCGACATGCGGCGTCAGGACCACGTTAGTCAAGGCCTTGAGGGCATCGGGTACCTTGGGCTCGTGGTCGTAAACGTCGAGTGCAGCGCCGCCGATCCTGCGTTGTTCCAGTGCATTGATCAGGTCTGCCGTGACCACGACGCTGGCCCGGGCAATGTTGACCAGGAAACCTTTCGGCCCCAGCGCGTCCAGCACCTGTCGATTGATCAGGTGTTGGGTGCCGAGCCCGCCGGGGGTGGCGACGACCAGGAAGTCCGACGCCCGCGCCAGTTCTGTCGGCGTCGAGCAGTAGCTGTAGGGCACGTCGCTGCGGTGCTGGCGGTTGTGGTAACTCACGCTCATGTCGAAACCATTGGCGGCACGCTTGGCGATGGCCATGCCGACCGCGCCGAGCCCGAGAATGCCCAGGCGTTTATCGGCAAGGGACGGGCGCATGATTTTCGGCCATTCGCCACGGCGCACGGCGGCATCGGCTCGGGGAATATCGCGCACCAGCGACAACAGCAACGCCATGGCGTGGTCAGCCACCGAAGAGGCATTGACCCCGGCACCGTTGGTGACGGTGAGGCCACGGTCGCTGGCGGCTTGCAGGTCGACGTGTTCGTAACCGGCGCCGATCACGCAGATGATTTTCAGGGCGGGCAGGGCGGCGATTTCTTCGGCGTACAGACCCAACGGGCCACGCGTCAGCACGGCATCGATACGGGCGCCGTGAGTGGTGATGGCTTGGGCGCGCTCGGCAGGCGTCGGCGCCAGGATCAGGTGAAAGCCCTGATGCTCGAGAATCGGCAGGTAGTCATTGATGGTTTCAACCAATACCAGAACGGTTGCGGTCATGCTGGGCTCCTGTGGGCATCGGAATGTCGGGGGCTCGAATATGGGTGCAGATTGCTGATTCCAGAGCGGTTTGGCAATCACCAGGGATCGCCGAAAAGGATCAAAAGATCGCAGCCTTCGGCAGTTCCTGCACGATTGCGGTTGTCGACAACGTGTCGACGAATGCGATCAGTGTAGGAGCTGGCGAAGCCTGCGATCTTTTCAATCAATCAAAATTCAACTTCCGCCGTGTCAACGACCTTGGCGAACGCACCCTTCAAGGTCGCGTTATGGTGCTCGATGATTGCCCGGGCCGGCAGCGCAGGCGTGTCCATGCAAGTATGGGCATCGGCCACCAGCACCGGATTGAACCCCAGATCAGCTGCCGCTCGGCAGGTGCTGTCGATGCAGTACTGGGTTTTCATGCCGACGATGAACAGCTCGTCGATTCCGCCAGCCCGCAACTGCTGCGCAAGCGATGTGGCGAAAAAGGCATTGGGTTTGCCCTTGTCGAACAAGATATCAGTGCTGGCGTTCAGCTCCAGATCGGGCAGCAACTGCCAAAAAGGACTGCCAGCCTCGATCGGTGAACCTTGAGGGCCGGTGTGGCGCACGGCATAGATCGGCACCTTGCGCGCCCTGGCCTGGCGAATGAGCTGCTGGATGTTGGCCAGTAAGCGCTCGCCGTCGTGGGGCTTGTCCGGGCCGTTGAACAGCCCGACCTGCATATCAATGATCAAAAGTGCCGATGACATAGGTGTTTCTCCGTGAAGTGCCGAACGGACGGGAGAAACAACAAGGCCCCGTCCATTGCTGGCGGGGCCTTGGGTTCACTGCGCTGTGTTTACCCCAGCCAGCCACCACACGACCCGCCGGTAGCGGTCGTGGTGGTGTGGGTGAGGTTCAGCGCAGGGATCTTCATGTGGCCGATCATGCTGGCGCCGGGCCGGGCTTGTCAACGGCCTTTTCGGCGGTCAGAAACTTCAACGCCGCCTCCAGGATTTCATCGGACAGTGGCTCGCCCTGAGTGGCGCGGGCCAGGGTCAGGGCACCGACCATCAACGAAAATTGCACCAGCGCCTGTTGTCGATCCTGCGCGGCATCGCCGGTCTGCATCAACGAGCCGAAGGTCTGCAGCAGTCGGTCCAGGCCCTCGTTGAACGTCCGGCGCAAACCGCTACCAGCCGCTTCGTGGCACATGTCCCCGGCGAAGGCGACCACCGGGCAGCTCGCGCCGGGATTGTCGCGGCTGGCTGCCGACAGATAGGGTTCGATCAAGGCGCGGCGGGCGCTGTTCTTGTCTGCGCTTTCGGCGATCCAGGCATTCCAGCGCTCACCTGATTGCTGGAACGCCCGGCCACCGGCTTCGCGCGCCAGGGCTTCCTTGGACTCGAAATGCCCGTAGAACCCGCCGTGGGTCAGTCCGGCGGCGGCCATCACATCAATTACGCTGAT
>Ga0105855_1000527_pt1 | contig 16765 bp, 25 predicted proteins | sample OrgsoiDNA_201059_FD_89680 | JGI IMG/M metagenome (GOLD analysis project Ga0105855, IMG submission 89680) | Permafrost soil microbial communities from the Arctic, to analyse light accelerated degradation of dissolved organic matter (DOM) -... | ecosystem: Environmental > Terrestrial > Soil >... | reverse complement strand
GCTGATCGAACTGCAAACGTCAAACCGTTAGTCCATGCTTTTCCGCCAGCACCATTGGCGCGGACAAATCGAACCATAAACAAAAAACGGGGGCGTGGTGCCCCCGCAAAATTGTTGGCCGATGCGTTAAATGCCTGAGTATCTAAACCAAATGCCGTTACTGCATAGTTATTTGGTTCGACAATAATCGGGTTGCCGAATTGGTCAGTTTTATTAGCAGCCATTCAATTAACCGATCATTGAACCAGTCAACAATTGAACAGTTGTTGGCATCAAACCGCCGCTTTGTGTTGCATTGTCATAGCGAATTGTCATTGAAATAGCCATAACTTCGGAACTTGCGTAATCGAAATCATCGTATTCAGTGCTTGACAAGAAACAGCCTTCCAGATACCACTGTTCCAACACAGTGTCATCGCCGCCATCGAGAGTCTCGATGTACATGTTGAACTTGTAGTTAACACCAGCGACCGCACTAGTTTGGTCAAAGTGGTTCATCTGCTTCTGCAGTTGGTAGCCGACGATTGTTGACATTGAGTTAGTAATGTCATCGCGCACCTTAAGGTTGATGGTTTCCCATACTGCCTTACCTGCGAAATATGCTGTTGAGTTGTATGAATCAACCTTGACAGGCTCTTGCGAAGCCTTAGGACGACCAACAGTCATGACCTGTTGTGTCAGTTCAAGACCACCTTGCAGTGGTCCAAAGTTAATTACTCGAACTCGGAATTTATACTTAGTCTTTGGCTGGAGAAGGCCGCCTCGGCCAGCACCGCTGCCGAGTGGCACGCCAAAGCGTGATAATGTTGAAGACATATCGTTCCTCCGAAATGGATATCCAATTCGTATTTATTGAAGAACGATATAGACGCTGTTAATAGATGAATATCTATTAGGAATAAGTGAAACACACCACCCCTATATGTACATATAGGGCAACTGTTCGGGTTGGCCGGATAGACTGGTGTGGTTTCGTATCCTAGTCGACTAAACATGTAAAATCATGTTTGTTTCACTCTCTCTCGGAGCTACCCGAGTCTTACCCTTGCACGCACTGCTTATGCGTAACCCAGTCACTAAGAGGAAACTTTATGGGTTCAGGAGACTTAACTCCTATCGTCGAACTAGCTTTGCAGCTATAACCAATATAACAACCTATCGGTTGCCAATCAATATTATTTTAATTTTGTTATTTCAATTGCAGCTTCGTGCGTCCTACGTTGTACTGAACCAAAAACATGTTCACAACTGGCTGGAAAGAAAAAATAGGTTCGAGTAATTCGTTGTGGACGGCGTTTGGGTCCGTACTTTTGTATTTGTGATAGCGTGGGGGCTTTTCCCCTTAATGATCGCCACATAGCCCTTGTATGATAATAACCGTTATTCAATAAAATACCACAAAAACGTTGATACGCCAAGTAGTGATTTTCCGCGTTTATCAAATACACTTTGTCGCCAAAAGGACCGTTGTGTATCCGAACTTTATAATTACGTTCTTGTTTCATAATTCCAATGATAAAAGCTCCGCCAATCTTTTACAATTGGCGGAGCTTGTTATTTTACTACTTTGACCATTAAGCGGACAATGTAGCACCAGTGTTAAGGATACGCACTGGTAAGTAGATAAATTCAATCGACTTAACTGGCTGGATCAAAATATCAGCCCACAACTCGTTAGCATCAACGCGATCTGGCGTGTTATTACTTGAATCACAAACAACAGCAAAGTCAGTCAATGCTTGTAGACCAACCAGACCGCTCAAGAAACGCGACAAGGTTACCTGGAAAGCACTTTGCGTTTGCAAGTCATTTTGTTCAAACAAGAATGGCTTAGCCAGCAAATCCAATTGGTAACGCAAGTAGTTACACAGACGAGCAACGTTCACTCGATCAGTAGCTTCTGCGATTGGATTCAGGGTCTTCTGACCATAAACGACCAATCCACGTCCTGGAATGTACGCGATTGGATTAATGCTGTTTTCATACAGCACGTCACGTTGACCTGGATTCAGAATAACCGTTTGGTATTCTTCAGATGCATTAATGTAACCAACTGATGTTGCATTAGATACCAAACCACGAGTGTAACCAGCTGGAGCAAACCACGGATAAGCGATCTGATCGTTAAACGCATATGTGTACAGTGCAATTGTTGATGGTGGAACCACAACATTTGAACCATCTACGTTTGTACTGAAGCCCCAAGGGTAGTAAAGACCAATGTTGGAGTCGTGTGTTACCAGACCGGAATCACCATCAGTTGCAACGTTGTTAGCATTGGTTGCCCAGTTACCAACAGTTGTCGCATCTGGCGATAGACGCGCAGGGGTATCACCAATAATAAACGCCACTTCCTTACAATCAACATTCAATGACACCATATCGCTAAGCAATTCGGTGTATCCTGGACAAGCGATCAAGTTGAAGTAAACAATTTCAGAACGGATGTCTTGGTTGCTTACAAATTGTGAAGCCAAAGCTTTCACAATCATTTGACGCTGCGCCTTACGTCCCATGAATGGGGCACCGGTAACATCATTGCCAGAAGCAGTAACCCAACGACCAGCAGTAGTCAAAGCTGGAAACTCGTACGGAGCTAAGTCAGTTTGACCAGCAAAATCACCAACGTTATACGCTTGAAGCGTAAAGTTTGTGTTTGGATCAAAACCACCAGGCAAGAACCAGTTTGGCTGCCATTGCTTAACATTCAATGTACTGTAGCGTGTGTTGAACAGCAATGTGCCACGTGGGTACAATGTTGGAGCTGGCGCATCTGGGTCAACATAATTCGAATGGACCAAATCAAGCGTCAATGTTGAATAGTTGATATAACCACTAGCAGCAGTAGCATAAGCAGGACCACTGTCTTGACGTGCGTCGAGGAACACGATACCATTTTCTGTCGTTTGATCAGTATTATCAATCAAAGTCCAGGTTTGCGAAGCCGCTGTGTAACGGTACAAGCTTGGGTAATTCTCAGTATCTGATGAGTCAAGCCAAATGTCGTTATCAACCAATGCACCACCAAGACTTTGTGTCAATGGAGCTGAACCAGCAATAATAACGCCGTTTGAATCGGTATTTGGGTAGATATTACGGTAGCCATACCAGTCTTCACTGTCGGTCACCATGATATCAACTTGATTTTGGTTGTTGTACCACAACGTTCCAGCCGCTGGTGCGGTTGTTGGTGTCGTTGGTGATGCTTCGTAACTCAAATCAGTCCAAATTGTACCATTGTAGATGCGAAGATCGGTTGTTGCCGTATCATTACTATCAATATCGTACATAACGTAGATAGAATTGGTTGTAGGTGCGCCATTTGCGGCGGCCGTTGCCAAAGTATCGTTATTGTAGAAAGGAGCTGTAACAATTGCCCAAGTACCTGTAGTTGCGCTGTATGTCTTTACAACATAGTTGGCACCACTGTTTGGTGTAGTTGTCTTGATCCAGATATCACCCTGTGTACTTCCTTGGGGAATCTTTGTATGTGGAGCAAAAGTCAACTGTACGCCCTTGTATGTACTGGCAGTCAATCCCAAGCTAGTCAAACCAGCACCAGAAACGCTGTCACTCAATACAATACTTTGAGTATAGTTCAATACCAAACGACCACCAGTAGCAGTTGCCTGAACTACCGTGCTCCACAATGCATTGGAAGTAACATTGGAACCAGCGGCTGCTGCGTTGATGTTGGAAACTATAGTTGCCAGCGAATCACCCACAGTAACCGTAACATCGATCATAGTGGATGGATTTGAAGCCAATGCGATTGTCAGAATACAAGTAGTAGTTGCAGCGGTAATTACCGTAGAACTGCGGATAATATTCTTAGCAAATTGCCATGAACTTGAACCGATAAGATACCAGCTATTAACATTGTTAGTGTTGATACACTCATACATTGCGACAGGTGCTACGTAAGTAACCACTGCCAAATCACCCGCTGTTCCAACAGTTGACAATGGAACATTGTTACTGTCACACAGAGTTGGTGAGTTAATTACTGATACATTTTTTAATGCGAATGGGTTGGCAGTAGCCGCCCCTGAACTTTGGAATGCACCAAAGAGAGTGTCTGTTGTGTCAAACCATACGGTACCGTTTACTGGTGGACCGAACGGTGCGGTTTCTGCTGGTTCCAGAGCAGCCAGATCGATAGCAGCGCGCAAAACATAAACGCTACTGCTGATGCCGAGGTATTGGTAAGCCGCATGCAGACCGTATTCATTTAATTCAGAGCCAACAACAGTTGTGCCCTGTACTGAATCGAAGTGTGGATTGCCGAATGTCTGAATCAGTTCGCGTTGGCTAGTAATATTGTAAAGCGTGCCTTCAGTACCAGGAACCGTTCCTGGGGCAATACCACTGCCAGTTGGAGAAGCTTTATTGTACTGAGTTGCGAAAACGATCAGAGGGACGGTACCGGGGCCTGATGAAGTGTAGAAACTTTCATCGGTAATCTCGACGTCGACGCCGGGACTAAGTAGTGTTGCCATGTGGGATTCCTCCAAAAATACTTTGTAAAGTATTTATCTGGAGTTCGAGAATCCAGTGCTACATGGCAATTAACTTAGTTGTTTACTACGGGAGCAACATAACCCATAAGCTTACGGATAGCGTCTTTGCCAGCTTTGGTAAGATCACTGCTACCTATACCCGCCCATACACCCGAAGGGGATGGTGGTGCGTCTATGACGACCCATTGACTATCAACGTATGCGTGCCATTGATTGGTAATTTGGCAGAATACATAGCATTCGGGTTTATCCTTATGCAAGTCCAAATACATTTGGGTTGCCCAAGCAGTACCACCTTCTACCATACCTTTCTTGATACCAGATACGGCATAACAGGATTGTGAATTACCAACCTGAAAGTAGTTGCGGCGCAACAGATTAATAATCCATGGCTTATTGTAGGACAGATGCCGCTTCAAAGTCTTGTTGGCAACTTCCAAATATTCATCGGCCATAGCCAAAGTTTCGGCAGGAATACGCACTACTTCTGCTTCTGGTGCATTTGTACGATGCCCGTCAAAACTCCAATGGATAACTTGGTGGCCAGCTTTGCCAGCACACATTCCCCATTGTAAGTCAGCACCTTTGGCACCACCACTCATGCAGATATTCTTACCATCGAATATGTTAAGTTCGATTGACGTGGGACATAACTCGTTCATGCAATTCCTTGGTTGTGAGATCATTTTCAATTGTAACATCTATATGATCGTTGCCCACCCAGGCCCATTCACTAATATGGACCCCAGTGTCTTCTAATCGTTCTGCGGCGCCATCATAACCAGGTTCTTGACTTCCACGATTTACGGTAACCGCATCGTTATACCAAACAGGTTCTGGACCACGCTTTACACGAATGACCGTACCACCTAGGTCTTTAATCATTTGGATTTCATTGGGGAAGCGGCAATCAGTAATTACCCAATCTCCGCCAGTGTTCAAAATTTGACGCTCGACAGCCATTACCCAAATGTTAGTGTCGAAGTGTGTACGAACAACGTCGGTACCAAAAGATGTAAATGCGCGTCTAGGACTGAAGCCAGGACGCTTGAGCTTTTCTGCCCACCATAAATCCGTTTCTTCGCGTTTGAGGCGACTTTCGTTTGTGAGACCCTCAAGCATGTCTCGATCCCAGCCAAATATGGCTGCGCAGCAATCCTTGAGAACTCCAGCGAATGATGTCTTTTGATATTCCAACTCTAGAAGAGGTTGGGATGCTGTATCTTTTCCTGAGCCTTTAAAGCCCACAAGTCCAATAATTTTCATAGTGTGTTTTCCCGTTTTGTTATTGTTACTCGGGTTTATGGCACCATGGTACTGAAACGATACAGCAATGCAATTTATTTCATACCATTCAAAATATCTTGAAGAACTATGAATTGATCATATCCGTCAATTAGCTTTATACGCATAGCCACTTCATCGTCGTAGATTATAAGCCAATCTTTTATTTTAGCGAAATGCCTAGAACTATATCCCAAGCCTTTTAATCGTTCTCTAAAGTCTTCGTAATTATGTTTTACGTGAACTAGATATTTGGCACCGTCGTATTTTTTATTGGTTACTACTTTTTGCCATAAGCAGAAAAAACTATATCCGTATTTGTCACGGATAAAGTCATGCACATACATTACTGCAAGGGCATCTTCAGTGGGGATTATTTGTAATGGTTGAAATGATTCTGGGGATATTTCTTCGATAACAACTATATCCCACAGTTGCTGCCCCGATGGCATGGCGCGGATACGAGCCATAGATATTTGCCTTGCTGCAATTAATGCAGAGGGAAATTCTTTTCCCTTTGACGCGAAATTACTCCCGTATCCTTGCCAATATGTACCAATTTCTTTATGTTTTACTTTGAATATTCTGCTACTCAATTATTTCTCCGGAATCCTGTTCAAAGGGATCCGCGGTAAGTAGAAGCTTGAACGTAACCATATCTGCTGCAAATTCGAAAACATACAGATACTTGTTACCACCCTCGTTGCCACTGTACCACCACCCTGAAGTACGAGAATACAGAAGCTTTTCGAGAATTTCAAAATGCATATTGGTCCATTCTTTATTATGAATGGTCATCCATGAGAATGGCGGTTTCATATCCCGCCATTGCTCAGGAGTAAGTTTATCCGCCATTAGGTTCCTCCGGAGTATAATCGCCCAACATTTCCATGATTGCCAAAATACGGGCGTGGATGCGCTTTGCATCATCGTTATTCAGCATTCCCATACTGAAAAAGCTCGGATAACCGTTGATACTGCGTGGGGCCGCATCTTTCATGTCACCATAAAAGTGACAGATCTTATCACGGATCATTTCCTTGCGGGTAACATCATCAAGGAAGTTGATGACCATGAATACACTAGGCAACAAATGCATGTCGTGTTCACGAAGCTGCCAGCTGAAGAAAAGTTCCCCACGATAGCCCCGCTTTGCAAGGTCGTTGACCTCAGCATCAGTTTTTGATACGTATTGTGATTCGGCGGGCGAATCGCCGCTTTGAATTTCGATCGACATTCACGCACCCTTTCATTTGATTAGATGCGTGAAGTATAGTACGCCATATGAATAGCGTCAAGTGAATTTACATCTTTAAACGCCAGTAACCAGCATTGTAGTTACCATCAATAGCCATCAACCAACCATGCTCAATTGGATCAAATTTCATCTGCTTCAATGAACGGGTATTCAATACAAACTGTATGCTCGTTGCTGCTGAAGCATCGAACGCAACTGACCAACCTGATGGTCCGTATTGGATAATGTCGTTTTCACTAGCGGTGATAAAGTTATTAGGACCACCACCCCACGCAGTATTATTGGTGGTGAAGTCGTTAAGTAGCATATAGCGTTGCCCATTAACAGCGGCAGGCATACCATTAAGTCCTGGAGCGCTTACTAATGGATTAATAACGCCATCGATATTTGGTAAAGTATTACCAGGCAACGTATCAGGTATGATGTTCCAGATCAACATATTGGGTTGATTTGGAACAAGAGAAAATGTCCCGATAGTGTCCAATGAAGTATTATCATCTTCCAAGGTATGAGCCAAACGCAAAGTGCTAGACGTTGGCGAATATGTCCCATATTGATTCAACAATGACGCCCAGTCATAAATGTTGCCATCATCATCAGTTTCATTACCGCCTGAACCCAACAATGTTATTTGCACATACATATCACCAGAATCATTAATGGTCGCAACTGAAATTTGATGATCACCAGGAGTCGTAACTACTTGCCCTACTATGGGACGAGCAGCAACTAACGTAGCCTCGTCTTCGTATCCAACCACATCAGGCAAAGCCGATGCGTGATCCCGATCTGCCCTTGGGTCAATACTTGCACCACTATGAAGGTTAGTGACAATCTGTTGAATCAGATGTTGTTCCTTAACCAAGGCAGGTGGGTTTATCCATATTGGCAATTTGAATGAAAATGTCATAATGTCAATTTCATCGCTAGTGCCAATTGGAATAGCACGTGAACTCCAAGTAAATTCTTCCAGCATCATCGTAGTCAATGCAGACCAATCCAATGGATTCTCAGAACTTTGGATGTCAAAGCCCGGATTGAACAATGGATATATTTGTTCAAACAATTGATGCTTTTGCATTTCATTGCTAGTCCAAACATCAATCTGAATCGTAGCATCAATGGGGTGTGGCATTCTACGCTCGACCGTATATTGACGACCAAGTTGATTGGTGTACAAACCAGTTGTTGGATCAATCGCGCGTTCGTTAACCGCCACGGTACTTACGTGTGTTGGTGATTGGGTGCGATCACGGTTTGGCGTCATACCTTTAATAAACGCGGTTATCATAGGACAAGTCATCAGAGTATTTTCTGAATTGTTGCGTAAGATATGACCTACTTGTCTATTTTGATTGGCCATATGACAAGGAACGAGACGTGGAATCCCATTCCCTGGCATAAATTGGAAACCAGAAAAGGCACGAACGATCTGATACAAATATCTACGAACTTGAGCGTCGTAGAAAAATTCGTAAGTAGCGATAGTGGTTGGTTCAGCCATTAGTCCGCATCTGGTGTGTTAAAGAGTTGAGCTTCAGCATTACGGCGACGTGTCAACCCTGGCAATACAATCAATTGACCATTAGAGGTCGCTTTGTTCCAGCGAATAAACTGGGCAGCAGCACCAGCATAGTTGCCAGCATTCAGCAAACGCAACAGAGTTGAGCTTTGTAGATTGGCAGCACCAGCATTGTAGGCAAAGTCAACCAACGCATCGAACTGATTTTGCGTAAGTTGTACGGTGACCATGTTATTGACTTCGGTAACGAATTGCTCCAATACATTCTGAAGTAATTGCATAGCTTGATCTTGAGTGATTGGGCTAGTATTCATCGTTACTCGGTTACCGTTAAGGTCGGTACGATTACCATAACCAATTGTTGGTAATCCAACTGGATCGGCATATGGGTAAACTAATCCATCATTAGGGTTGACTTGTGCCAAACCCTCGAATTGTGCGGTGAGGCTTACGCCTGCTTGACTAATGTCCATTTTAGAAATCGGCTCGTGGTTTTACAACTTGTGATAATGGCTGGCGTTGTATCACCGTATCACCATTAGACAAAGTAGTGGTTTTGTTGTTATTTATGAAGCTCAGAAGTACGCGGGATGCCATACTCCAATCCTGCTGACGATAGTCAAGCTCTTGTCTTATCCAAGAACCAGTAACCGCTCGTGTACTGTTGGGTACGGTATATCGATACAGAACATTAGGATCATAATCAGTACGTAGGAAATAATCCCCATTAGCAGGGCTATCTGGGAATACATTGCCATTTGCCACAGATTCTGAACCATTTGGTGGCACGCCATCACCAGCAAAAATCCAAGGGTATTGATTGCCCAATTCGCCACCAGGAACAATATAGAATTGGAGAGTTTGGAAATATCGACCAGTCACATAAGTACGTGCCATATCAACAATCTCTTCGTTGATAGCCGTATCCATAGGAGTGTCTGTTTCCGATCCATCCAAGTTCAAAGTGCGTGATATGTTAATCATAGTATCACGTAATTTCTTGCCCTTAGTTGGCTCGTCGTTAAACGGATCACCAAGATCAAGACCAAACGGATCTTTGGCATTCTGATCCAAGATCTGAGAATACTCTTCACTGTTTGTTAGTGGCTTGCACTTGACACGCCAAATATGAGGAAACCAAGTTTGGGAATATCCGTCACTAGCTCGCTGTGCATCATTGATCGAATAAAACTTGTTGATAGCAGAAGCGCTTGGATCCAATAAAGCATCGTCACGCAAATGTGGCAATTCCAAAACATCACCTGACATTAGCTTTCTACCAATCATTTTGATCATATCGTTAAGATGGAACTCCATGAAGATGGTATCGTTATCAAGGAAAAGACCAAACTGTGATAAGTCAAACTCAGCATCTTGCATGTTGTAGATGCCACGCATCTCAATGATGTCAGGTGCATAACAGCGATCTCTATTCTCCAGGAATAGAATATCTTGAATTTTCGTTTCTCCACCAGCGACTGGCAATGCCATTCCGGTATCAGGATCAATATTACTTTGGTCCTGTACTCCAATGTATTTGTGAACATAAACGGCAGTTCCGCCAATAGTAAAATATTCAGAAATGGTACCATCGATAAAACGATAGTCGGCTCCTTTCCTTCCTGAATTCCAGATAGATAATCTTGGCATATGAAGTCCTCAGTTGTTCTAATATTTATAGCCCTCCATGGAGGGAGAAACATCACGTTTTATACTGTCACCATTATCGAGAGTTCTCTCTGGGTTTCCCTGCTATCCATCAGAGCCCGTCTAGGGGCGAAATAGTCATAAACCTCCATGAATTATTCCAGAAAGATAATGGAGGGGAAGTAATTGGGAGGAAGGAGTATCCATTGGAGGGAAGCCACTAGAGTGTTTTATGGTATATAATAAGTCATTACCAGTATCATGAGTTCTCTCTGGGTTCCGTGTCGTCCATGAAGGGTCCTAGATAGCCCTTTTAATCGATCTTAACCTCCATGAATACTCGTGAGGTATTTGTCTTAGTAGCCTTCCATGGAGATGGAGTCACTAGATGTATCTTAAGTCATAAAAATCTGTTTAATGTGTTTGGGGATTTATTTGGTATGGTTGATTTATTTGGTAATTGGAGTTGAGTAATTATTATATCTGGTAATGGTTGGATGGCTTGTGGTTGCTCTGGTTTATTGTATTAGTAGTGGGTATAGTGTTTGGTATGCCGATGTGTTGGTGGTGTGTTGTGTGATTAGTTACTGATAATATGGTGATTGCTATAAATATTAGAAATAGGGAGGAGTCACATGAACCAACAACCTAATGTGATAAGTGGTCGCCAGCGTATTATTAAGGAAGTTCAATTACGTTTAGGTGCGGGGATAATTGATTTGGAATTAGATCCTGAGCATTATGATTTTGCGGTGACCAATGCGTTGGATCGTTATCGCCAGCGTAGTGGTAATTCGTTGGAGGAATCGTATATCTTTTTGGATTTACAACCAGCGTTGACCGTGTATACGTTACCAAACGAAGTACAGGAAGTCACGAAGGTATTTCGCCGTGGTATTGGTGGTAATCAGGGTGGTCCGCAGATTGATCCGTTCTCGCTTGCCTTTTCTAACAATTTGTATTTGATCAACAATCCGGGTGGTATGAGTGCTGGTGGATCTGGTACATTAGCGACATATGACTTAGCCATGCAGTTTCAGTCTATGGCTGGCCGTATGTTTGGACGTGAGTTATTGTTTCAATGGGAGCCGGTAAGTCATCGTGTTACGTTTGACCGTTCCTTTACTGCGGTTGAAACTATTTTGATTCAAGCGTGGAATACGCGTCCTGAGGAAGTATTATTTGCTGACACGTATGCTCGTCCATGGTTGCGTGACTTTACGGTTGCCGTATGTAAGCAGATGATGGGTGAAGCTCGTAGTAAGTTTAGCCAGATTGCTGGACCACAGGGTGGTAGCACGTTGAATGGTGAAGCTTTGAAGACTGAAGCTGCTGCTGAGATGGAAAGACTGGAAAAGGAAATTATGAACTTGATCGACCAACGAAGTGGCGGGTACGGGTTCAGTATTGGTTAGAGCAAAGTTAATAGTCGTAGAAAAGGGGAAGCATTGCTTCCCCTTTTCTTATTGGTAACTCAATAATGCCATTACCATATCGGTGTCATCGGTTACGTTCATGTGCTGATTATCCTTTAGAATTCTAAAGGGATAGCCGTATTGATACTTAAGCTGGTCAGCACAGGCTTTGAATGTTGTTGGCATGATGTTCATAACCCGGCCTTCTTTGAATATGACGAACCATCCCGTTAAGAACGTGGAATCGTACGCTATGACTGGCGAGTTGTCAACGCTCATCACTTATTTGATGTGATTGAGCATTGCTTTTAGTAAGTCTGCTCGCACTTTGATTCGTTGCAGGCTAAGGTGAGCTTCATTTTCATCCATGGAACAGCCGTCATATGCGAGATCAACATCGTCGTCAATGTCGGTTGCCATAGAACGTAGAAATCCCAACAGATCTAGACTCATGATCACTTTTGGGTTGGTAACTTCGTCCAATATTGCAATCGAGTTCATATCAACCTTGGTAAATTCGAACAATGATGTTCTTTCTGATTTCAGCGTTTTGACGGCCGAATACCACATCAGTAGTTCCCAAAGTGCCAGGAGTAAACACTCGAACTCCACGTTTTTCGAGTTCAGCTTTGATTGCGGGCGTTAGTTTTTGACCAACGTAGTCTTCTAGTTTTTTCATTTTATTATTGTTAGGTTTGTGACATATTGCAGTGCTTGTTGGCGACAGTAATCGAGTGGATTACCTGCCTGTTGACAACCGAGCGAAAAGGACAAGTATCGAAGCGTTTTCATTTGATGCTGATAGTTTACATATCCGACATAAGCTACCGAACTAAAGATAGCAGGGATGACTATTACGAAAAAGGCTCGCTTGATACTTGACACTTTCATTATTCAGCCTCGTACAGGAACGTCGTACCACCAAGCAACTTACGGTTATTGCTGGTTGATTGCACGAACACCTTGTACTTTACACGATCGAAGCCGGCTGCTGTCGGTGAAATATCGATACTCGCGCCAACTGGCAGACCCAGAACTTCACGAGCAGCATCACCCTCATACATGTCACCAGTTTCGGTGTCGAGGATAACGACTTCCTTCTTTGCTTGGATGGTTTCACGCTTGGTGAATTCGTAGAAGCCACGCCCGCGTTGGAAGACCATACCTTGTTCTTCAACCAGTGCTTGGATGGCCTTGTCGCTATCGACCAAGATTTGTTGGAAACGACCTGCATCAACAGCCCGGGTGTCAACCTTGCGGTAACGACCGTTTACTGGATCGCGCTTGCTGAGCTTTGCAAAGATATCGCTCATGGTGCGCGTCATCTTCTTTTGCGTTACGACTTCGTCTTCGTAACCTTGCAGTGCTTCAGGTGATACTTGCTGATATGCAACAGCAATCAGCATTTCCGTTACTTCGTTGAACTGTGCAAGACGCAGGTTAAAGCCACCGCTGATGTTTGCGATCTCAGCGTAGAACTGCTTTGCGTAATTGTTGTTCAGTGCTTGCACCCCGTGAATCAGAACACCGAGGTCGGTGAGCTTTGCTGCTTCTTCCTTCCAATCCAGACGACCTGGGTTGTGGGCTTTCGGATGGGGCAGATCATCACCGATCATCACGAGCACTCGCTTGGAATCGGGTGTCCACTTAACTTTGGTTGCAGCTTCATGCAGCACCAGTTCGTAACACTCAGGTGCATCACCACCACCGGTACGTTCTACGTTTTTCACGAAGTACGATACTGCGGTCGGATCAGAGGTAAGTGCGAGATGCTTGGTAACATAGATGCGACTGTCGCAATAATCGCCGTGAGCAATAATACCAACGCGCAGATTTGGAATCTCTTTGAAGAGACGCTGGGCGGTTTCATCAACTTTCCGCCGTACTTCAGCCAAGCAAGGGTACATGGAACCAGTTGTATCGAAACTGATAACGATGTCGATCGGTTGAGTCATTCTGTCCTCTATGAATTGTTGTTAGACCAGTGAAAACAATTTGATGATAAACGCCTATAGGCAGTTAGTCAACTGAATATGGTTGCCAATATAGAAAAATATTGGCTAGTCAATAAGTTGGTGCTAGTCTATTGCCATAATAAGGAGAAATAATATGTCTCAAAATGATTCACAGCAATCAGATCAGGTGATGCCTGATCTGACTAATGAAGTTTGGTCCGAAGTTGGTGTAATGCCTTTGACTGGTGACATTTCAGAAATCGTTGCCGCAGTCAAGACTGATCTTGAAAAGATGGCTTTGATTGAACAAGGGGCTTACGTAGCCCCAGAAGAGAACCCAGAAGAATTTCTGGGTGATGACGCCAAGCAAATGAAAGTATGGCTTAACAACATTCGTAGATTTGAAGCCGAAGCTGAGGCTGAAGCTGCAAGTAAGACAGCAGAAGCAATTGCCCTCGCTGCTGCTGAAGCGGAAGCCGCACGTATTAAGAAAATCAGTGATAACAAGGAACTGGGTGAATCAGTAGCTTTGTATATTCTAATGCGTACTGATTTGGCTAGTTTGAATCCTGGCAAGGCTGTTGCGCAAGGTACGCATGCCACTAACCTGTTTGTCAATCAAGTTGAAGCATTGCGTAAGGGTTGGCCAGACTCACCCAATGTTGAAGCTTATACCGCTTGGGCAGCCGATCGTGGATTTGGTACTGCAATCACGCTAAGCGTTACTGGTGCCGAACTGACCGCTATCATTGGTCAAGCTGTTGATTGTGGTTGTATCTCGGGTATTTGTACGGATCCCACATATCCACTACGTGACGGTGACGTTACTCACCTGTTGAATATTGACACTTGTGGTTATATCTTTGGTAACCGTGAAATGTTGATTCCACTCGTTGGCGATCTGGACTTGATGCGTTGAGCATCTCTATCCCTTTGTTCAGTTGCTTGGTACGATGGCATGAAGGGGATAGTTTATGGGAAGTAGCCCTTCCCTATTATTCATTTAAACAGTCTGACGATGAATATGTTTGGTCTGCCGTACCTAATCGTTACTGTGTAACCGACCGTCTAGCATGGGCAGTTACCATTGCGCTGACCAAGCATCATGAAGATGATGTATTGAGTAAATGTCAATTATATTTTGTTTATGGCAATGATTCGATCGAATTGAACACAGATGATGCTATCATGGACGTTTTGATGTGTTACTGCGATATATGAATACAAGCAAAGTGATGAATACCATGGCGATCAACATCTTTCCAGCTTTCGATGGGAAGCGTTGGGAAATGCTGGCACCTCATAGAGTTAGAGGATCGTTGATGTCGATCAGTCCGATGCGGTATCAATGTGAATACTTTCCCAAGATGTCGCAAGCCATCCATCGTGCTTTTCGTATGAAAGAAAAAGCAAAAGCCTATAAGGATTTGCCTGTAATTGTGGCAATGGAACGTCCGCCGTCGTTCACAAAACCTGAGTGTGTACCAGACCATTTGATCTATCACTTAGAGTGTGAAGAAGACGCATTGTTTTTGATATTGCAATATGACCAGTCCTGATGCGTTCGAGCTACCAGCTATTGAAGCATGGGGCTTTGAACGTGTTCCAGGCCAGTTCGATTATTGGAATATTGAAGTTCCTATGCGAAATCCGATAGATCCTAGTCAGTTCAATTACGTCAGTTGCTTTAGTGCTAACAGCACTTTGCGATGTCTCGAAGCTTGCAAAAAAGCACAGAGAGAATTGTTTGATGATACCAAACAATTTTGTCTCATACTGTTGAAATACGAGAATGAACGGATCTATTATGACTCAGCAGATGATGATATGACGCTTGAATTGCTATTACGATTTGGTTAAAAAAGAGGAACAGATGTTCCTCTTTTTTGTGTCTTCAAGAATCACACTTCTTCCTGGGTTTTGAGTGTACAATTGGCAACTAGAACAATTATAAGCCAAAAAAATGATAACAAAAGGCCCCATCATCTCATACCACGAACGTGAAAATACATGGAATATGTATTTGACCGGCGACATCGACATTGAGGAACCACATGTCTACTGGTGCAATAGTCCGTACATCATTGACAATAATCGATTAGATTTTACACCAGTAACGTTCAAACAAGCTCTACTTGCAGTCAAAGCAAAGAAAGGCTATCCCATATTAGTTCGCACCAAAGTACATGGTATCGTTAGAGATGAAGACGAATGTTATGTCATTCATAATGATGCCGAAGCTACAATGGCAATCCTTGCGCATACATCATGATTACTGAACGCATCATTTTTGTGCATATTGCCAACAACAAAAATATAGACAGTGACTTCTGGCTTCTTGGTTGGGTCAATTCCGATAATTGCTACACCAAAACTGAATGGTTTAAAACATTCAAAGAAGCTTTCAAGGTTGCGAAATGTTATCCACATGCGAAGCTCTTTGTGAAGACTCAGTCAGAAGACTATCCTTTGGATTGTGATTCACAAGAAGTAATGGATTTATTGAGGTATTGCTAATGGCCATTCCACGTACAGTTGCGGTTGTGAAACATGATGCAACCAACAATGATTGGGTAGTACAGTCCGCCAATAGTGCCAAGTTCAGATACAAAACATTAGTCGCAGCATTGACATTCGCAGATGACTTCTTTAAAGAAGAAGGTGATGCAATCACGGTGCATTACCCAGATCGCAGTATTGAATTGCTGTTAGCACCCGTAGACTTATTAGCCACGCTGTTACGAAACAGATGACTTGCTTTGATATCTATGTGATCTATGTGCGGGCTAGTCAACGTAAGCCGTTTTGGTATGTTGAATACAAAGCAAGGACTGATGAAAGTGGATTAGCGATTGAACGCTCGCTAGCCGCCGCACTAGTTACCGCCAATCGAGTAGTACGGTATTATGGATATAATAGTTTGTGTGTTTTACGAAGTGCTACTGGTGAAATGGCTATAGACGTCAATAACAATAATGAAATATTAGAGGCTTTACTAGTTCATGGTTAGTATGAAAATAGTAGTTGAATCCAATGCTGGCACTGGTTGGGGCGTTTACGAATATATGTTTGGCTCTTACTGTAATTTGGGCCATAGAGAAAACCTGTCCGATGCGCTAACAATGGCAAACAACTTCTCAAAAAGTAAATGGATGCCCATTGAG
>Ga0105855_1000525_pt1 | contig 16837 bp, 10 predicted proteins | sample OrgsoiDNA_201059_FD_89680 | JGI IMG/M metagenome (GOLD analysis project Ga0105855, IMG submission 89680) | Permafrost soil microbial communities from the Arctic, to analyse light accelerated degradation of dissolved organic matter (DOM) -... | ecosystem: Environmental > Terrestrial > Soil >... | reverse complement strand
ACCCGGGTCTCGGCGGCAAAACGCTTGGCGATCAGGGTCAGCGGGTTTTTCTCGCCGGTCAGGGTCTTCATTTCTTCGTGCACCCGCTTCATGAAGCGGTGGAAGTGCGTGCGGGTCTTTTCCTTGAACGGCAGCGCTTCGAAGAAGGTGTCCACCAGGTAGGTCTTGCCGCGACCGACGCCGCCCCAGAAATACAGGCCCTTGACCGGCGCCTGGTCTTTCTTGCCGAACAGTTTGCCGAGCAGGCCCGGTTTGTTCTGCGAGGCCGCGATCAGGTCGTCGTACAGGCGCTGCAAATGGCGCACTGCCGTTTCCTGGGCCGCGTCGTGAAAGAACTCGGGGCGTTTCAGATCAGCTTGATATCGTTCTAGGGGCGTCATAATTTCGTTAGCAAGGTAACAAAAACGGGCCGTCACTTTAGCGACGGCCCGTGGGAATGGCAATCAACCCTTGGTCGGGAAGGCCTCGAATCAATCCTGTGCCGGGGTCAGCGCGACCCGCAACGCCTCGATGGCCGCGTCACGCGACACTTCGTCGGCGAACTCGGCGCTGTCGGCCACGCACTCGCCTTCCAGCCAGACGCTGAAACGCCCGGCCTCGCTGCGAATATCCAGGGCCTGGCCGGCTTGCAACTGCTTGGTCACCGCACCGGCGGCCTTGCCATCGGCGAAGTTGCGCGATAGCAGCAACTGCTCACCATCGGCGGCCAGCAGGCGGAAACGGAAACTGCCGTCGTCTTCACGGAAGCTGACAAAACGCGCGGCCTTGGCGGCTTTCTTCTTGCTGCTCGCGGCCACCTGGGTCTGGTTGACGAAGGAGCGCAGGCCCACCGCCTCGCGCAGTTCACCGAGGAACGGAGTGGCGACGCTACGGGCTTTCTTCGCCCCGGCCTGGAGAATGTCTTCCAGGTCCGACGGCCGGGTGATCAGTTCGTGATAACGCTCACGGGCTTCGCCCAGGTCATTGTCCAACAGCGTGAACAAGCGACTCTTGGCTTCGCCCCAACCGAGGCCTGCCAGCAGCTCGCCACGGAATTCGGCAGCCTGCGCCGGGGTCGAAAACGCCTGGAACAGGGTGAACAGGTGCGAGTTGTCCGGATCCTTGGCTTCGCCCGGTGCACGGGAGTCGGTGACGATGCGCGAGATCGCGTCCTTCATGTCCTTGGCGCTGCTGAACAACGGGATGGTGTTGTCGTAGCTCTTGGACATTTTCCGGCCGTCGAGGCCCGGCAACGTGGCAACGCTTTCCTCGATCAGCGCTTCGGGCATGACGAAGAATTCCTTGCCCTGGCCGAACAGGTGGTTGAAACGCTGGCCGATGTCGCGAGCCATTTCCACGTGCTGGATCTGGTCGCGACCGACCGGCACCTGGTGGGCGTTGAACATCAGGATGTCGGCGGCCATCAGCACCGGGTAGCTGTACAGGCCCATGGTGATCCCGGCATCCGGGTCTTCGCCGCCTTCGACGTTCTTGTCCACCGAAGCCTTGTAGGCGTGGGCGCGGTTGAGCAGGCCCTTGGCCGCGACGCAGGTCAGCAGCCAGGTCAGCTCGGGGATTTCCGGGATGTCCGACTGGCGATAGAAGGTCACGCGGTCCACATCCAGGCCACCGGCCAGCCAGGTCGCGGCGATTTCCAGGCGCGAGCGCTGGATGCGCAGCGGGTCATCGCATTTGATCAGGGCGTGGTAGTCGGCCAGGAAGTAGAACGAATCGGCATTGCTGTCACGGCTGGCGAGGATCGCCGGGCGGATCGCGCCGGCGTAGTTGCCCAGGTGCGGCGTGCCCGTGGTGGTGATACCGGTGAGGATGCGCGTACGTGTGGTCATGGAGGGTCGCTTGTTCAATTCGAGAGGCGCGGCAGGATCAGATCCTTGAGATCGGTCAGCTTGCCGTGAAAAAAGTGTCCGCATTCTGCCACTTTCAGCAGCTCATGGGGGCGTTCCAGCGCGGCGGACCAATCATAGACAAGCTGCGGATCGATCACTTCGTCGGTTTCCGGCTGGATCAGGGTCAGCGGGCAGTTTTCCGGCAGACGGTCGACCGCCTGCAAACGCATGACCGCCGCCGCCACCAGGAACAGGTGCTGCAAGGTCTGGCCCTGGGCTTCCAGGCGACCGCCGAGGCTCGCCGCGACAAAACCGCCGAAGGAAAAACCGAACAGGGTCAGGGGCAGGTCGGGGTGCTGTTCAAGCAGCCATTGCGCGGCGGCCTGGGCGTCATCGACTTCGCCGTGGCCCATATCGTGGCTGCCGGCACTGGCGCCGACGCCACGATAGTTGAAGCGCAAGGTGATCAGGCCGGCATCGCGGGCGGTGCGTTGCAGGGTCGAGACGACCTTGTTGAGCATCGTCCCGCCCTGCACCGGATTGGGGTGGCAGATCAGCGCCAGCCCCCGTGGTTCGGGGAGATCCAGGTACAAGGCTTCCAGTTGGCCGACGGGGCCATCGATCAATACAGGGGTTTCACGCATCAGCAAGGAAGGAACTCCGTGACCTCTCAAGGGGTCGACTCGTCTAGCTAAAAGTCTGTGCCTGACATGACTGCGACCTTAAGATCGCGGTATACAGCGCAGGTCCGAGCCGTTAACGTAAAGCAAAGCCGTTTATAGAGGAAGGACTCGTGGAACACTCGCTCTTAGTTTGGTTGTTGCCGACTCTTGCCCTGGTTGCCGGTGTCGCCATTGGTTTCCTGGTTGCCCGTCTCGTGCCGAGTGCCGCCCCAAGCAGCACGCAGCGTCAGTTGGACGATATCCAGGAACGTTTCGACAGTTATCAGAACGAAGTGGTCACCCACTTCAACAGCACCGCGAGCCTGGTGAAAAAGCTCACCCAGAGCTACCAGGAAGTGCAAGACCATCTCGCCGAGGGTGCCAACCGCCTGGCTCTCGACGAACTGACTCGCCAACGCCTGCTCGCCGCCCTGCACGCCGATGCGGTCCAGAGCCCACGGGAACGCCTGACGCCACCACGCAGCCAGGAGCCGCCACGCGACTACGCGCCCAAGGCGCCGAATGCGCCCGGCATGCTGGATGAGCACTACGGCCTGAAAAAATAAGCCGGTTTCCCGCGCCATGAAAAAGCCCGCCCGATCAGTGATCGGGCGGGCTTTTTTACACCTGGGGTTCAGTCAGGCGATCAAGGGTATTGCTGCACCGGCTGACCGTATTGCTGGCCCTGCTGGTATTGCGGTTGGCCTTGTTGCTGGTACTGAGGTTGCCCTTGCTGCTGATACTGCGGCTGGCCTTGTGGCGGGTAGGGCTGAACTTGAGGTTGACCTTGAGGCTGGCCGTAGTTCTGGCCGGGAATCGCCTTCAGGTTGACTTCGACGCGACGGTTCTGCGCCCGACCGTTGACATCGGCGTTGCTGGCCACCGGATTATCCGGGCCGGCACCACGAGCCGAAAGGTTGGCCCCGCTGACACCCTGGGAGGTCAGGTAGTTGGCAACGCTCTGAGCCCGGCGCTGGGACAGGTCCATGTTCAACTGGCGGCTGCCGGTGCTGTCGGTGTAGCCGACGATTTCGATCTGGTTCTGGCTGAACTCCTTGAGGGAGTTGGCCAGGTTGTTCAGTGGCTGATAGAAGCTGCTGGCGATCGCATCGGAGTTGGTTGCGAAGGTAATGCTGCCGGGCATGATCAACTTGATCTGATCACCCTGGCGCTGCACCTGGACGCCAGTGTTGGCCATACTCTCGCGCAGTTTCTTTTCCTGCTGGTCGGCGTAGTAGCCGTAACCGGCACCTGCCAGGCCAGCCAGGGCACCACCGATCAGTGCTCCCTTGCCATGGTTCTTGTGGTCGATCAGCGCACCGGCCGCGGCCCCGGCCAGCACGCCGATGCCGCCGTACTTGGCGGTGTTGCTCATGCCCCCTGAGCTTTGTTGCTGCTGTGCCTGTCCCTGGTTGTCATACGGGTTTGGGGTTTGCGATACACAGCCGGACACGAGGGCGACGGCGGTAGCGACGATAATCAAGCGACGCGAGGTGAACATGAATCAGGCTCCTACTCATTTAAGGTGCAACAGTCGATGACAATAGACCCCTGCTGGCCTTGGAACATGACGAATGGTAAAAATTCCATGAAACTTCTCAAGCACGAATAAACGGATTCTCGCGCATTTCCTCGCCCAGGCGGGTGTCGGGGCCGTGCCCGGTGACCACTGTCGCCTCTTCGTCCAGGGTGTACAGGCGTTGCTTGATCGAACGCACGATCGTCGCCTGGTCGCCGCCCCACAAATCGGTGCGCCCAATACCACGACGAAACAACGTGTCACCGGCAATCAACAACTTAGCCTCGGCAAACCAGAAGCTCATGGAGCCCGGGGTATGTCCCGGGGTATGCAGGGCGACGCCACAGCCGCAGGCCAGTTCCTCATCGTCGGCCAGCCACTGGTCCGGCGACGGCACCGGCACGTAGGGCACGCCAAACAGGTTGCATTGCATTTCCAGGTTGTCCCAGAGGAACTGGTCTTCCTTGTGCAGGTGCAGAGTCGCGCCGGTTTTTTCCTTGAGTTGCCCGGAGGCCAGGAAATGATCCAGGTGCGCGTGGGTGTGGATGATGCTGACCAGTTTCAGCCCGTGGGCTTCAAGCCGGGAGAGGATCAGCTCCGGGTTGCCGCCCGGGTCGACGACGATGGCCTTTTTCGTGATCGGATCGCCGATCAGGGTGCAGTTGCACTGCAACGGCCCGACGGGGAAGGTTTCGCGGATCAGGGTAGGTTTTGCAACGTCCATGGGTGTTCACTGTGAAGTTAAAAGGGTGTGATTCAACTTGAAGCTCATTCCTGCGGCTGGGGACAATACTCCACCGGGCTTGATGCGTCGTTGTTCGCACCGACGCAGTCACCGCCCCTGGGCACAAGCAATACCAACGCACCGGCGATGACCTCAAGAATCCCACTGGCAACAATGACCCTGCCCGGTTCGAAATAGGCATAAAGCGCCGCGCCGCAAGCCCCGGCAATCAGGATCGAAGCCCCCATCGCGGCAAAACGCAGCCGGGCCAGACCGGCGATCTCACTCTGCCTGAAGGTGGTCTGGATCAGCAGGATAAACGAGATATCGATCACCGGACCGCCAAGCGCAGCCAGGCCGGCGCCGAACATCATGCCGGCCAGGACATGCTCCGCCGGCAGGGTCAGCACCGCCGCACCAATGATCGCAATGCCCAGGCCGTTGAGCACCGAACCGAAGCTGAAACCACCATACAGGCGACGGATCTGCAGGTTGCCGACGACAAAAATGCCGATCAGGTTGCCCGCGCCATAAGCCCCCATGATCAGGCCGTAGACAGCAAAACCGTGGACGCCAAAGCCCTGGATATCGTACTTGACCACCGCCAGCGCCATGCCGATGGACATCCCCAGGCTCCAGGCGACGTTGCCCAACCCGGCGCACACATACACCACCTGCATCCGCCGCCGACCGACCAGGCTGCGCCAACCAGCGGCAAACGCGGCGCGCCGGCTGATCATTTTTACCGGTTGACGCGGCAAGGCCTTGCCCAGCTTCATCAGCGCCCAGGCCGAGACCAGGAACGTCAGGCTATTGAGGGTAAACAGTTGCTCCAGCGGAATCAGCAGGGTGATGGCCGCCGCCAGCATCGGCCCGATCACTCGCGCCACCCGGAGAATCACGTCGAACAGCGCGTTGACCGCCTGCAACTGCTCCGGCGCCGCGACAATCCGTGGCAGGCTGGCGCGCAAGGCCGGTTCGAACAAGGAGTTGACGATCATCATCAGCATGACCGGTATCGCCAGGGTCCACAGGCTCATAAAGCCCAGAGCCCAGGCCAGCATCGGTATCAGGGCAAACCCGGCCCGTACCAGATCGGCGCCAATCATGGTGCGCCGATGGTCCCAGCGCTCGGCCCAGATACCGCCCAGCAATGCCCCCGCCAACGCGGCGGTGCCGCGCAAGGCACCGAGCCAACTGGCATCGCTGCCGGCGACCTGCACCGCCATCCAGGCCACCGCGATCGCGAACAGCTCATCGCCAACCGCCGAGAGCGCCAGCCCTCCCCACAGCAACGCCACCGGTCGCTGCAGTAAAGGTCTAAACAGTTTCATCGAGCATGCGAGTCCAATCCCTCTCCAAACCAAGACCCGGGTTCAAGAGAACGGCCCCGAAGCAGCCTCCCTGGGCGAATCCCCTCGATACCCGGTGCCAAACGCCGTCTGCAACTGTTCGACACTGCGCACCAGCAGTTCCTTGAGCTCCGGCAACCACTGCGGGTCTTCCAGCACCCGCAGCACCGCCGCCGCATCACCATACATCAGCTCGCGTTCGAGGGCACTGGCACGCTGCGACAAGGCCCGCGCGCCGACGGTGCCGGAGCTGCCCTTGATTGCATGCAGCACCGCCGCCACCGCAGGCCCGTCACGGTCCTGCAGGTGCGCCGGAAGCAACGCCAGTTGTTTTTCCAGCTCCGCGCCAAAGGTGTACAGGACGGTGCAGATCAGTTCGAGATTGCCACCGAAGCGGCTCATGATCGAATCCCGCGGTTCGATCACCGACTCCGTCGAATGCTGACGCACCTCGCTCATCATCAACGGCTGAGGCGCCTCGCGCCCGGTCTGGACGCGCAACTTCAGCACCAGTTGCTCAAGGTCGATGGGCTTGCTCACATGGTCATTCATGCCCGCCGCCATGCAGGCCTCACGGTCGCTGTTGGAAGCATTGGCGGTCATCGCCAGGATCGGCAACAAGGCAAAATGCGGATGACGGCGAATTCGTCGCGTCGCCTCCAGGCCGTCGATGTCCGGCATCTGGATATCCATCAATACCGCGTCGAACGGCGTCGACGCCGACATCACCTGGCTGACCCCCTCCAGCCCGCCTTCCGCCAGGATGACCTGGGCACCCTCGCCCCTCAGCAACTCGTCGGCGACCTGGCGGTTGAGGGCATTGTCTTCCACCACCAGCAAGCGCAACCCGGCCAGGCGCCGAGGCCTGACCGGCCCGGGCAGGGCCTCGGGCAGCGGCTCGTTGCTGCTGAAAGCGCGCTGGACCGCATCGGCCAATTGCCGCGGCGTCACCGGTTTGGTGAGAAAACCCACAAACGGCGCATCGCCCTCATGGTGCACATCCGCCAGGACCTCGCGCCCGTAGGCGGTAATCATGATCACCATCGGCGGCGGCGCGGCCTGCTCCTGCAAGCTGATCAAGCGGGCGGCACTGAGGCCGTCCATGTCCGGCATGCGCCAGTCCATCAACACCACGTCGTAGGGTTCACCGCGCATTTGCGCCTTGCGTACCCCCTCGACCGCCAGTGTGCCGCCGCTCACCGTATCGGCGGTCCAGCCCAGGGAACGCACGGTACGCAGCAGCAGCTCGCAGGCCATGGAATTATCGTCGGCCACCAGCAGGCGCATCGTCGAATCGACACCCGGGCAGGACAGGCGCAGGGCCTCCTCGCGGGCCACGTCCAGGCTGATATCGAACCAGAACCGACTGCCGACTGCCAACTCGCTTTCGACCTGTAATTCACCGCCCATCAGACCGACCAGTCGCTTGCAGATCACCAGGCCCAGCCCGGTGCCGCCGAAACGGCGGCTGGTCGAGGCTTCCGCCTGGGCGAAACCATCAAACACCCGCTGCAGTTGTTCAGCACTGATGCCGATGCCGGTATCGCACACCTCGACCCGAATCTTCACCGAGCCCTGCAGACGCTTCAACTGCCGGATACTGACCACCACCTGGCCCTGCTGGGTGAACTTCAGGGCATTACCGGCCAGGTTGATCAGCACCTGCTGCAAGCGCAGGCTGTCGCCCACCAGGCTACCGGGCAGGTCGGAATCGAGGTCGAACATCACCTCGACCTCCTTGCTGCCCTGATTGCCCGAGAGCACCACCGCCAGGTCGCGCATCAGCGGTTCGAGTTCGAAGGGGTGTGGGTCCAGGCGCAGTTTGCCGGCCTCGATCTTGGAGTAATCAAGGATGTCGTTGAGCAACCCCAGCAGTGACTTGGCCGCCGTCTGGGCCTTGACCACGTAGTCGCGCTGGCGGGCCTTTAGGTCGGTGTGCTGGACCAACTGCAACATCCCCAGCACCGCGTTCATCGGCGTGCGAATCTCATGGCTCATGTTGGCCAGGAAGAACGACTTGGCCGCACTGGCGCTGTCGGCCTGGTTCTTGGCTCGCAGCAGGTACGACTCCAATTCGCGCTGGGCGGTGATATCGCGGTTGATACCGGTGACCCGCAGGGCTTGCCCCTGGGCATCACGCTCGACCTGGGCACCGGCCTGAATAAAACGTATCCGCCCATCCGGCGCCTGCACACGGAAGATCGGGTCATACACGCCCTCCCCGGCGACCGCTGCCGCCAACTGCGCGGCCGCCGTCTCGACGTCCTCGTGGTGGACCCGCTCGTACCAGTGCGCATAGTTCAAGCCGTTATCGCGCAGGGTCAGTGGCTGGCTGTAGAACTCGAACATCCGGTCGTTCCACTGCAAGCCATTGTCCGCCAGGGTCCAGGTCCAGATGCCCAGTTCCGCCACATCGGCGGCCATCAGCAACTGATCGCGGATCACCCGGCTCGCTTGCAGGCTCAGTTCCAACTGATGCTCGGCGGCCTTGCGCTGGGTGATATCGATGGCGATACCCAGATAGCCGATCAGTTGCCCTTCGTCGTCACGCAGGGACGTCACCACCAGGCTGACCGGCACATGGGAGCCATCCTTGCGCACGTAGGTCCATTCACGGGTCTCCGAGTGTTCAAACTCCGGCTTGTGGGCAAAAACCCTGAAACCTTCGATGACCTGCCCATACTCGATGCTGAGCTCAGCCCCACGGCGGGTGACTTCCTGTTCGACATGAAGGATTGCGGGAGTGGTCTTGCCCAGCAACTCTTCGGCGCGATAACCGAGCATGTGCTCGGCGCCTTCGTTGAACACGCTGATCACACCGTCCAGGTCGGTGGCGATGATCGACACCTCGGAGGCCGAACGCAGCAGATTGCTGAACAGCAGATTGATCCGTCGCAGTTCCGAAGTCCGCGTCGCCACCTGCTCTTCCAGGCTGGAATTGAGTTCGAGAATCCGCGCCTCGGCGGCCTTCTGCGCGGTAATGTCGCGCAGGATCTTCGAGGCGCCGATCACCCGCCCGCTTTCGTCACGGATGGGTGAGACATTCACCGACACATTGATGCTGCGACCGTCCTGGCAGCGCCGTACGGTGTCCAAGTCGGTAATCGCCTCGCCGAGCGCGATATGCGCCAGGATATCGACCTCCTCCGAGGCCAGCTCGGGCGGTACGATCAGCTTCACCAGCGGCTGGCCCACCGCTTCCTGCGCGGTATAACCCAACAGGTTCTGCGCCCCCCGGTTCCAACTGGTGACCACCCCTTCCAGGGTCTTGCCGATGATCGCGTCCGCCGAGCCTTCGACAATCGAGGCCAACCGGGCCTGCTCGGCGATCACCTGCAGGCGACGCTGGGAACTGATCCCGGCAATGGCCGCGAGCGCAGCCAGCAGCAGGGTCGCCAGGACACCGAGGAAAAACACCACGGTCGGCGACACCAGGTGCAGGCGCTCGGCGAACAGCGGCAGCGCCTCCAGCTCGACCTGCCAGCGCCGGCCGAAGATATCGCGCTCCAGGGTGTGGGTCATCACCCCCACCGGCTGCGCGTCCGCCGCATAACTCGTCTGGTAGAACTGTTCCTCCTTCCCCGGTACGGTAATGTCCGTGAGCCGCAGGTTGACGGCCTCGCTTTCCGGCAACAAGCCGCCCAGCACACTCTCGATCAGCAAAGGCGCGTAACCCCAGCCCACCACTGCCGCCTCGCGCCCGGCCTCGGTGGGCGGGACGATACCGTCCTTGTAGATCGGCAACAGGATCAGGAACGACTGTTCCGGCTTGCCCACCGACTGTGCCAGGGTGATCGGCGAGGTGATGCGCGCGCTGGCGCTACGCGTAGCCGCCCGGGCCGCCTCGGCCCGATCGGACTCCGAGGCGATGTCCAGGCCGAACACCGCCGAACGGTCGGCGTTCGGCTCCAGATACTGGACCACATAGAGATCGCCATCATGGGGCGCAAACTGGTGAACGGTGAAGTCCGGAGCCCCATCGGCCCGGGCCCGGCGCACAAACGCCTCCAGGTCCTGAGCCGGTACCCGGCGGATAAAGCCGAACCCGCGGGCGCCGGGAAACTCCTTGGACACGTCGCGCATCTGGCTATAGCGGTGAAAGATCTCCCGCGTCATGCCATCCACGCCGGCGGTGATAATCGCGCCACGGGTACCGCGCAAGCCGTACTGGTACAACTGCAACCGGGTCAACACCGACTGCACCGCGCTTTCGGCGGCAACATCGAGGGCTTCACGGGTACGTTGCTCATTATTGTTCTGCAGGATCAGGCATCCCATGACCGTCGCCACCAGCCCGAGGGCCAGGATCATCGCGACACGTCCATTCAGGGCAGACAGGCTAGTTCGTTTCAACACTGGGGCTCCCTTGAGCTGTGCGGCTATCCCGAGGGCCGGGATATCGATCGACGGCGACTGGCCCCACGGTGTTCATGCCGTTCGCGGCCATGAAGACAGGAAGGTGCCTATCTGGCTAAACGGAACCGGCCGGCAATACAGATAGCCCTGCATGATCCGGCAACCCCGCTCCAGCAGGAGGGCGGCCTGTTGCTGGGTCTCCACGCCTTCGGCCACCAGTTCAAGGCCCAGCGCCTGCCCCAGTTTGATGATCGCCTCGACGATGGCCAGGTCGCTCTTGTCGACGAGCATGTCGCGCACAAAGCTCTGGTCGATCTTCAACACATCGATGGGAAACCGCTTGAGATAGGCCAGGCTCGAATAACCCGTGCCGAAATCGTCGATGGCCACGTGTACTCCCAGAGCCTTGAGCGCCACCAGGATTTCGCGGGCGTTGTCGATGTCCCGGGCCAGGACCCCTTCGGTGATTTCCAGCTCCAGCCAGCGCGGCTCCAGGCCCGAGTCGAGCAGGATGCTCTTGACCATCCCGAGGAACGACTCTTCGCGAAACTGCACGGCGCTGATGTTCACACTGACGCAGATCGGATAGCCCAGCTCGTGGAGTTTGCAGGTGTCCTTGCAGGCCTGGAGCAGCACGTATTTGCCAATGGGGATGATCAGCCCGGTTTCTTCGGCCAGTGGAATGAAATCCGCCGGCGAGACCAGGTTGCCGTCACCGTTGCGCCAGCGGATCAATGCCTCCATACCGACCACGCGATGGTCCCGGGCATCGACCTTGGCCTGGTAGAACACCTCGAACACCCCTTCCTCGATGGCCGCGCGCATGTGCCGTTCAAGCAGATGACGGGCACGCATGCCGCTTTCGATACCGGGAGAAAAAAACAGGTAGCGGTTACGCCCCGCCAGCTTGGCCTGATACATCGCGGCGTCGGCATGTCGGTAGAGTGACTCGAGGTCATCGCTGTCTTCCGGGAACACCCCGATGCCGATGCTGGCGCTCAGGTCGTAGCGCGTGCCCTGCAACGAAAACGGGCTGGAAATGGCCGCCAGCACCTGCTCGGCAAAATCGCCCACGGCCTCGAAACCGTCCACCTCCGAAAGCAGGATGATGAACTCGTCACCGCCTTGGCGACTGAGGGTGTCCATGCCACGCAGGAGCATCGACAGGCGAGTCGCTACGTACTTGAGCATCTGGTCGCCGACCGAATGGCCCATGGAATCGTTGATGGCCTTGAAATTGTCCAGGTCCAGCAACAGCATTGCCAGCCGCCCATGATCGCGCCGGGCCAGTTTCAGCGCCTGCTCGGCACGATCCTGCAACAGCATGCGGTTGGGCAAGCCGGTCAGGGCGTCATGGTTGGCCAGGCGCTTGGCTTCGTTGCGCAGGGTGATATGGGCGTTGATATGCGCCCTCGCCACCGGGATGTTCAGGGGTTTCTGGATAAAATCGATGCCGCCGTAGCCCAGGGCCTGGAGCTCGTAATCGGCCTGGGCATGGGAGGTCACGAAAATCACCGCGGCTTCGGACAGCTTGGGATCGGCCTTCAGCGCCTTGCAGACCTCGAAGCCGTTCATGCCGGGCATCTCGATATCGAGCAGGACCACATCGGGGCGGCATTGGCGCGCCACCCGCAGCGCTTCTTCACCGCTGGTGGCGACATGCACCTGGGCCAGGTCCCGCACCGACTCGCGGAGAATCATCGCGTCGGTCGCTTGGTCGTCGACGATCAGGACGACTGGAGCGGGGCTAAATGTGGACTCGCGCATTCCTTGCTCCCAGGCAATTCCTTTGTAATTCATAACCAAAGAGCGCTGATTTGGCGCCGTTCCTCACCCCCTCGTCAGCCTTCAGTCGTTCAAGGCGTTGAAAGGGAGAGCAGACGTCTATTGGTTATAGCTGACCCAAGGCACATAGCCACCCCTGCGGAGGAATCTTCGGCAGGTCGTTGGCCGAACGGTAGGCAGAACCGCTCAGCGGGAATCGCCCAGCAATCCCAGCTCCTGCGCCCGTGCCACAGCCTGGGTGCGCCGCTCGACCCCCAACTTGCTGTTGATATGGCTGGCGTGGGTTTTCACCGTATGCAGGGAAATGAACAACTGGTCGCTGATCTCCTGGTTCGAACAACCCTGGGCGATCAAGTGCAGGACCGCCAGCTCACGGATACTCAGACTCTCGACCGGCTGCGACAGTTCCCCCGCCTCGCGCCCGGCCTGGGCCGGCAACAACGCCAGCAGGCTTTGTCGCAGCGGCGTGTCGGGGCCGTGCAGCAGTTGCTCGCGCATCCACTCCGGATGCGCCCTCACCAGGGCCTGGAACGGCAACAGCGCGCCGCCCGTGGTGGCCTCTACCGCGTGGGCGAACAGCGGTCGGGCTTCGGCCTCCCGCGCCGTTGCCAGCAACACCAGCACCCATTGGTTCCAGGCCATCACGCTGAGCAATTGGCCGCCGCTGGCCTGGCCCTGCGCCACCAGTTTCGCCAAGCGCTGCTGCGCGGCCGCCGGCTTGTCGCGCAAGGCTTCAAGCAACGCCTGTTGCAACTGGATATGCAGGGGCAGTTGCAGATGGAACTCAGGCGCCGCTGCCGGTTGATCGCCGTTATAGGTCTGTTCCAGACGCCCCAGCCAGGCTTCGGCCAGGTCGATACGGCCCTGGGCCAGCCACAGTTGGCACTTCATCAGGGTGATCATCGCCAGGTAATAAATCGGCGGCACATCCCAGATATGCATCAGGCGCTCGGCCTCGGCCAGTTCGGCAAAGGCCTTGGCGAACTCGCCGTTGCGCCCGTCCTGACTGGCAATCACGCAATGCCCGACCAATACGCTGATATCCCGGCAGGCCCGCGCCTCGTGGAGGCCGGCAAGCAGGCGAGTGCGCCCGGCTTCGGGTTGCAGGCGCAGGGTCAGCAGATAACCCTCGTACAGCGTCAGCCGGGCGCGGGCGGCGTACAACCGCTGGGCGGGCAACCCCTCCAGGCGCTGCAAGCCCTGGCGGACCTCATCCAGTGCGCGCAGCACCTCGCCACGGGCCTGGAGCACCCGCGCCCGGTCGTAATGGGCCAAGGCCTCGAACAAGGGGTTGCCGACCCGCTGGGCCAATTCCAGGGACTCGCGATTCAGGCCACGGGCGCGCCACAGGTCGCCATCGGCAATCGCCAGGTTGGACAGGGTCGAGAGGCACACCAGGCGCTGGCCGTAGCGCTTGTGCGGCAGGCTGAGCAAGGCTTCGCCGCAATAGGCCTGGGTCTTCTGGCGATCGCCCCGGCCGCGGGCGATGATCCCGCTCAGGGCCAGCCATTGCGCGAGCATGGACTTTTGCGCCGTGGCCGAAGGCGCGGGCAGGAAGCGGCTCAGGTGACTGGCCAGCTCTTCGGCCGCATCCAGTTGGCAGGCCAGGCCCAAGGCCCAGGCGTAGAGCACGATCAAGCGTGGCGTACTGACCAGCAGGCGGTCGGGCAAGTCGGTCTTCCAGCGCAGCAGCATGCCGACGTTCTGCTCGGCCAGCAGTTGCTCTTCCGAAAGCTTCTGCACCAGGTTGGCTGCCACATCCAGATGCCCGGCGCGCAGCGCCTGTTCCACCGCTTCATCGAGCAGGCCCTGGCTGCTGAACCAGCGGCAGGCCCGCAGATGCAGGCTGGCGGCGGGGACCAGGGCATTGCTCGGCGGACGGCTGCGCAGCAGATCGGAAAACAGGTGGTGATAACGGAACCAGTGGCCATGTTCGTCCAGCGGTACCAGGAACACCTGATGCGATTGCAGGTAGCTGAGGATCTGCGCGCTGTCATGGGACTCGCGAATCCCATCGCACAGTTCGCTGCAAAAGCGCTCCTGGGGCGCGGTCTCATAAAGAAAGGCCTGGACCTCGGGCGGCAGGCAGTCGATCACCTCCTCCAGCAGGTAGTCGCGAATCAGCCCGGTGCCGCCTTGCAGGACCTGGGGCAACGCCATATCACTGCTGGCCTGGGCGGCGGCCAGTAGCCAAAAGCGCAAACCGGCCACCCAGCCCTCGCTGCGCTCGATCAGGTTGTTCAGCGCTTCGCCACGCAAGGAACTGCTGTGGCGTTCGAACAGGTCCAGGGATTCGCCGTGGGTCAGGCGCAGGTCCTGCTCGTTCAATTCCAGCAACTGCCGCGACAACCGCAGGCGCGCCAGGTGCCACTCCGGCCGCTGCCGGCTGGTGACCATCACCAGCAAGCCGGCGGGCAGATGGTTGAGGAAGAACTGCAGGCAACGGTCCAGCACCGGGCCCTGGGCCAGATGGTAGTCGTCGAGCACCAGCAACAGCGGCGTGGTCACGGAGAGGTGCAAGGCCAGTTCGTCGAGCAGGCCGTCCAGCCACTCCTCGAAAGCGAAGGGTTGATGGCGCTGGCGCATTTTCAACAGGCCCAGCGCCTGGCTGCCCAAGCCCGGGAAGTAATGCTGCAGGCCTTCGAGCAGACGCTCGAGGAAACGTCCCGGATCGTTGTCCCGTGGACTGAGCCCCAGCCACAGGCTTTGCCAATTCCCCGGCAGGCCCTGGCAGAACTCCACCGCCAGCGAACTCTTGCCGAAGCCGGCCGGGGCACTGATCAGCAGCAGACGCCCGTGCAACCCGGCGCCGAGGCGTTCGCACAGGCGAGGTCGCAAGACATAGCCATCCGGCAGTGGCGGACGGTAGAAACGTCCTTCCAGGGCAGGTATGGCCGGGCCCACGGGACCTTGCACACGGGACAGATCAGTCATGGCCGGCTCTTGTTGAAGGGCGGTTATCGGCAGGCGGATTTGCGCAGACTAGCGGTAAAAAGCGCCGTAATGAAGGCTTATTGTCTTAATTTTGTCGAAAAGCATCGACTTTGAAATATTTAGCCACACATCTCCCGCAGGCAAAAAAACGCCCCGAACCAGCCGGGGCGTTTCAACGCAGGATGCGCCTGCGCTTGTAACAGGGTTTCAGCGAACGCCGTCCTGGCGCAGGGCGGCCGGAGTGAAATCGCTGGTGGTGGCGGTGAAGCCGAAGTCATACGCCTGCTTCTCTTCGTTCTTCATGCCCAGCGCCAGGTAGCGGCCGGACTGCAGGTCGTAGAGGGTTTCCAGGGCGTACCACGGCACCTGTTTGTCGTAGTAGTTCTCGGCATGGGCTTCGGCGACACGCCAGAGCTGACCGCGACCGTCGTAGTGGTCGATCACCGCCGCCTGCCAGGTGTCCTCGTCGATATAGAAGTCACGCTTGGCATAGATGTGGCGCTGGCCTTCCTTCAGGGTCGCGACCACGTGCCAGACGCGGCGCAGCTCATAGCGCGCCAGGTCCTGGTTGATATGCCCGGCCTTGATGATGTCGGCGTACTTCAGTTGCGGCGAATCGAGCTTGTAGCTGTCGGAGGCGATGTACATCTCCTGCTTGCCTTCGAGTTTCCAGTCGTAGCGGTCCGGCGCGCCGTTGTACATATCCAGGTTGTCGGAGGTGCGCAGGCCGTCGGCGGCGGTGCCCGGGCCGTCATAGGAAACCTGAGGAGCCCGTCGTACACGGCGCTGGCCGGCGTTGTAGACCCAGGCCGAACGCGGTTCCTTGACCTGGTCGAGGGTTTCGTGGACCAGCAGCACGCCACCGGCCAGGCGCGCCGGCGCGGTCACTTTCTGCTTGAAGTAGAAGAGAATATTGCCCGGGTTGGCCGGATCGTAGTCCTTCATCTTGTCGCGGAAGACGAACTGGTCCTGGAAATAAACCAGGCTGTACGAGCCGTTGGCCTGGGGCGTGGCCTGGGTCACCAGGCGGGTCACGCTGCCGCCGCGATAGCGGGTGATATGGTTCCAGATCACTTCCACGCCGCTTTTCGGGATCGGGAACGGCACGGCGGTCTTGAAGTTTTCCAGGCCGTTGCCGCCGCTGACCAGATTGGTCCTGGTGGCGTTTTCCTTGATCGCGGCAAACACGTCATCCGGCACGGTGGCGCCGCGATGGGACGGGTAGACCGGCATCTTGAAGGTCTCCGGGTAACGCTTGAACATCGCGTATTGCCCCGGGGCCAGCTTGTCCTTGTACTGCTCGACGTTCTGCGCGGTGATGATGAACAGCGGCTTTTCACTGGCGTAGGGGTCGGAGAGAAAACCCTTGCTGTCGACCGTGCCGATGGTCTTCGCCATCGGTGTCCAGGCCGGGATGGTACCGGCGGCGTTACCGGCCTTTTCCGCGCCCATCGGGGTCAGGCTCGCGCCCAGCTTCGCCGCCTCGTCGGCGGACACCGCCGCCATCACGCCGGTGGCCAGCAACGACAATCCCAGTACACCGACCTGCAACAGATTCTTGGTGATTTTCATCTTATTGTTCTTCCTGAAATTCAGCGTACTTAGAAGTTCATGCCAACGCTCAGCGCCACGAAGTCACGGTCATCCACCGTGCTGTAGTCGCCACCGAAGAAGTTGGT
>Ga0105855_1000505_pt1 | contig 17158 bp, 18 predicted proteins | sample OrgsoiDNA_201059_FD_89680 | JGI IMG/M metagenome (GOLD analysis project Ga0105855, IMG submission 89680) | Permafrost soil microbial communities from the Arctic, to analyse light accelerated degradation of dissolved organic matter (DOM) -... | ecosystem: Environmental > Terrestrial > Soil >... | reverse complement strand
AAGTTTACTATTAATGCTACAGGTAATTTAACTATAGCTGGTGTTACCAAATTGATTACCCTACAGGTTAGCGGCGATTTAAAATCAGACAATACCATAACCTGTTCAGGATCGCAAAAAATTAAGCTTACAGATTTTAAGATCAGCCCGCCATCATTTATGCTGGGTGCCATGAAGGTTAAGGACGACCTGACCATTCAATACAATCTTAATTTCAAAAAACAATAACTCGTTTCACAATTAAATTAACATAACAATCATGAAAACTAAATTTTTTACTCTGCTTGGTTCTTTTATAATTATAGGGCTAAGTTTATTGCCAACCGTGCTGAAAGCACAAGACGGTCAAATACAATTTTATCGTCCGAATGATCAAAGAGGTGTCAATGTATTTGAGACCAGTAAAAAAGATACCGTTGCATTTAAAGGCCTTAAAGTAAAAGTAGGCGGCGGTTTCGAATTCGGTTACCAAATGTTGCGCGATCAGAATACAGCCATTCCGGTAATAAAAACAGTAGGTACAGCAACAGGCAATGTCAATAATTTAAGCTCGCTGATAGACGGATTTAACCTGCCGATGGCCAATCTTAATTTCGATGCTCAGTTAGCCGATGGTATGCGCTTAAACTTAACCTTGTACCTGGCTGCAAGACACCACGAAGAAACATGGGTAAAAGGTGGTTACCTGCAAATTGATAAACTGCCGTTTTTACACAGCCAACTTATTGACAACGTAATGAAAAGTGTAACTATCGTTGTTGGTCAGTATGATGTTGACTATGGCGATCAGCACTTCAGAAGATCAGATGGTGGCCACACCGTTTTCAACCCATTTATTGAGAACTATGTAATGGATGAATTTTCTACCGAAATGGGTATGCATGTTTATTACAAATGCCAAAAAACAGGCTTGTTTGCTATGGGTGGCATTACCACTGGTGAGTTAAATGAAACCACGTTACAATCATCAAAAACTGATGCTGAAACAGGTTTGCTAAACACTTACTCACCCGCATTTTTGGGTAAAGTTGGTTTTGATAAACAACTTACTCCTGATTTTAGGTTAAGGATATCAGGATCATTTTATACCGTAAACAGTGCTAATAGCTCAACCTTATTTGGTGGCGACCGTACAGGCTCACACTATTTCAATGTAATGTCTAACCCAACTACCGCTGCCGGTACAGTACTAAGTAACGCCAACGATTACAACGCTTTTTCAGGAAGGTTCAACCCAGGTTTTAGCGATGAAGTGCACACCTACATGGGTAACTTGTTTTTAAAATACAAAGGCTTTGAATTTTTTGGAACAGCAGAAAACGCTGTGGGCAGAAGTATTGCCGAAACATCAAAACGAGGTGCGGTACAATATGCAACCGACTTTATCTATAGGTTCCCAGCAAACACAGAGAACTTTTATGTAGGTTATCGTTATGATACTGTAACCGCCACAATTTTAGGTAACTCAACCAGTGTTACGGTAGACCGCTCTGCCGCTGCATTAGGCTGGTTTATGACCAAAAACATTATGATGAAAGGTGAGTATGTAACTCAAAGCTACAAAAATTACGACCCGACCAACATACTGAACGGCGGTAAATTCAACGGCTTTATGGTTGAAGCTGCAATAGGTTTCTAACCAATTGTAACTAATAATCAAGCAAATAATTACTAAAACAAATATTTTATAAAGAGCAGGTTGTATAAAGATCAACCTGCTCTTTACTATCTGTTATAAGCCATGTACTATTTAAAGCCGTTATCGTTGCTTCTTATTGTATTATTATCCGGCTTTAATTTGCTTAATAATAAGCCCGTTGTAGCAAAGTGGGTTATAACGAGGGAGTGCTCGTTGAAAGTAAATGGTAGTACCAACATCAATGAGTTTGCTTGTATAATACCCGAATACAAAGGACCCGATACCTTAACTTTGTATAAAGGGACAGATCCTGTAAAAATGAGTGGAAGCCTGGCCCTTGATGTTACTACTTTTGACTGCCATAACCGTGGGATGACCGGAGAGCTGCGCAAGGTTTTAAAAGCCAAAGAGTTTCCAAATTTGATTATCAGGTTTATAAGTATCGATAAATACCCGGATCATATGGAACCTGTAAAGGGCATAGTTACTATTGAGCTCGCCGGTGTTTCAAAACGATTTGAAGTAGACTACAGGTTTATACCCGATGGGCCGCATATGTTAACCCTTGTTGGAACGAAGCAGGTTAATTTCTCCGACTTCAATATTATACCACCCACTAAACTTGGTGGCATCATCAAAACCAAAAATGAACTTAATGTAGAGTTCGACCTGAAAGTTAAAGTATTAGAATGATCGCATATAAAAATTACAGATTATGAAGAAAATTATCTTTTCGGGCTTAATTGCCGGGGCCGCGCTATTTGTATTAAGTTACGGAGGTCTTTATTTGGCGGTGAAGTTTTTCCCGGGTTTGTTTATCTCTTATAACAATCCGCTGTTTAACTCGGATGGCAGCCGGGATATGCTGTTTTACATGCATGCCTTCATCATCAGCTTTGCACTATCATGGTTTTGGGACAGGTTTAAAAGCATGTTTAAAGGTGTGCTGTTATTACGCGGGCTGGAGTTTGGATTTGTATACTCCATAGTGGCCTTGCTGCCCGTTATGTGGATCACCTTTAGCTCGCTGGATATTACCGTGGCCACAGTTGCAAGCTGGTTTATTTATGGCCTTTTCCAGGCAATTATCGCCGGTTTGATATTCGCTAAAATTAACCCTTAATCCATATCATAATTTGATTGCATGTTTATCTAACCAATTTAAAAACAAAGCATCATGAAAACAACAATGAAGGCACTGGTATACGGTGGTCCAGGTAAAATCGAATTAAAAGATGTTCAGGTTCCGGCTATCATTAAACCAACCGATGCGCTGGTTAAGATATTAAAAACAACTATCTGTGGTACAGACCTGGGTATTTTACACGGTAAAACGCCATCGGTGCAACCTGGTACTACACTTGGCCACGAAGGCGTCGGTGTGGTTGAAGAAGTTGGATCGGCCGTGAGGAACTTTAAAAAAGGCGATCATGTGATCATCTCCTGCATCACCTCCGATGGTAGCTGCGAATACTGCAAAAAGCAAATGTATTCGCATTGCGAAGATGGAGGTTGGATACTTGGTCACCTGATTAATGGTACACAAGCCGAATATGTGCGTATTCCGCATGCTGATAACAGCCTTTACCCTGTTCCGGCAGGTGCAAACGAAGAGGCACTGGTAATGATAAGCGACATACTGCCAACCGGCCATGAAATAGGTGTGTTATATGGCTGTGTAAAACCTGGCGATACCATTGCTATTGTTGGCGCTGGCCCCGTGGGTATGGCAGCTTTATTAACGGCTCAGTTTTATTCTCCGGCAAAGATATACATGATCGATCTTGACGAGAACCGGCTTGCGCAAGCTAAAAAATTCGGAGCTACCGATACCATTAATACCGGGAAAGAAGACGCGGTGAAACGGATTATGGCCGAAACGAAAGACGGCGTTGATGTAGCGATAGAAGCTGCCGGTTTCCCGGCTACTTTTGATATTTGCCAGGGTATTGTACGTCCGGGTGGTCACCTGGCTAATATTGGTGTCCACGGGCACAGCGTTGATCTGCAAATTCAAAACCTGTGGATACAAAATATTGCTATTACCATGGGCCTGGTTAATACCAATACTATCCCCATGCTCTTAAAAACCGTTGTTTCAGGTAAAATAGATCCCAATCAATTAATCACGCACCACTTTAAGCTGGATAATATCATGCAGGCATACCAGGTATTTGGCAATGCTGCCGCCGAAAAAGCAATGAAAGTAATGATAGAGCCTTAAAAATACCCCTAGTTAGTTTTTCATTTTAAGCAGCCTGTTCAGTTCTAATATCTGGATATGGCTGCCTTTTTTTTCAATCAAGCCTTCATCTTTAAAATCGGTTAAGGTGCGGCTCACGGTCTCGGTGGCCATTCCGGCCATAGTTGCCAGTTCCTCGCGCGATACTTTAAACTGTAGTTCCTCGCCGGTTTGTTTGTTTAACCTAATGAGCACCTGCGCCAGACGTTTTCTAACGGAGTTATAGGCAAGCTCTATCAACTGCTCTTCTTTCTCTTTAATGTTGTTTGATAGTATTTTAAGGAATTGGCTGCCAATATCCGGATAACGGTCTAACAACGATAGCATCATTTCTCTTGGTAACATGCATATCGCCGCATCTTCCATTGCTTCGGCTGTTTCGTTAAAAGGTTCGTTCAACAACACAGCATTCATACCGATGTATTCATCGGGTTTAAATAAGCCGGTCATTAATTCACGCCCGTCTTCGGCTATTTTGATGGTTTTTATACTACCTTCTAAAATCAGGTAAATACCTTGAGGCATATCACCTTCATAGTACAATACCTGTTTCTTTTTTATCTGTCTTATTTTACGGCCAGCTATCAATGTTTTTAACTCGGCGCCACCATTACGCGAAATTGTTGCCAGGTGCTCCAGGTTTTGCAGCGATTTGCTATAATAGGCTTTTTGCTTTTCGTTTTTACTCAGCCTGCTTTCAATAGCATTCAACAATTCAATATCATCAAAAGGTTTGGTCAGATAATCGTCGGCACCCATCTCCATGCCTTTCCTAAAATCAACACGTTCAGCTTTTGCGGTTAAAAATATAAAGGGGATAGTTGCTGTTTCAGGGTTTTTACCCAGTAAAAACAACACACCATAGCCATCAAGCTCGGGCATCATAATATCACAAAGTATCACATCGGGCTTGTGTTGCTGCGCCAGGTCGACACCGGCTTTTCCATTGCTGGCTTGTTTAACAGTATAGCCGGCCAGCTCCAAAATTTCGGCAGTGCTTTCCCTGATGTCGTTATTGTCTTCAATAATTAAAATACATTTGCTCATAGCTGTGGAAATGAAAGAGTGAATGATGTGCCCTGGTTAATCAGGCTTTTAAATTTAATACTACCGTTCATTAAACCTACGTATCGCGATACGATGTTTAATCCAAGCCCGGTACCGGGTATGTTACCTGTATTATGCGCCCTGAAAAACGCCTCGAACAGATGTTTCTGATCACTTTCAGGTATACCTATGCCGTTATCTTTAATAATAATAATCAGGTTTTTATCAATTATTTCGGAGTTAAACTCTATAAAAGTATTCTCGCCCGAATACTTAATGGCATTACTTACCAGGTTGATGATACAATTTTTTAACAGCGACTGGTCGAGCCGGCAAGTGCTCACCGTTCCGGTATGTTGGTATATGATGTTTTGATTTTGCTTGGCCACCAATTGCATCTCTTCGGTAATTTCCTCTGCAAACTTGATGATATCAAACTCCGAAAAAACCGCTTCTGTTTTGCCTGCTTCTAATCTTTCTAACGATAAAAAATCGTTCAATATCCCGGTTAAATTACCCACAGCCATTTTTATTTTGGCTATATGTTTTTTAATGTTGGGATTGTTAAACTCCTGTGCATATTTCTCGATCAGCACCGCCGATAACTGTATCGAACTTAACGGTGTCCTAAACTCGTGCGATGCCATCGAAACAAAGCGGCTTTTTAGTTGCCCCAGCTCTTTCTCTTTCTCTAACGATTCGCTAACCTCTTCTTTGGCCAGTTGCAGCGCCGTTACCGATTCTTTTAACGATAATGTACGCTCTTCAACCAACTCTTCCAGGTGTGATGCGTATTCCTTTAAACGGCTTTCGGCTTCTTTTTCACGACTGATATCATGAATAAACCCGTTATAAATTTTACGGCCCGAGTATTGTACCTCACTCACCCCAAGCCTGAACGGAAAGGTCGATCCGTCTTTTCTTAAACCTGTTACCTCGCGGCCAATGCCGATAATATGCGGCTCGCCGGTGCGCTGATACCGGTGAAGATAAGCATCATGCATATTCCTATCCGGAGGTGGCATCAACATTGATATATTTTGCCCTATTACTTCTTCGGGTGTACGTTGGAATAGCTTGCAAGCCGATGGATTGATGGATTCTATAATACCCCTGTCGCTAATCGTAATAATGCCGTCGATAGCGTTATCAATAATTGCCTTTAATAGTGCGGTGTTTTCCATCCAGGTTTAATGTGAGGTACATCACAAATATCCGCAATATTAAACACGTTATGAAATGATATACAACAAGACAAAAAGTGATCAAAGTCACTTTTTTTGATGGGTTGTTTGATTAAGTAATGCCATCAAAACACATCGGTATTCTTCGGTATTTTCAAAAAAATTATTCAATCATTCAGTCACTCAATCATTAAAAAACAGGGGGGAAATTGTAAGAAATTTTCGCAACTTTTTCACTTCAGACTTCACGCTTTCAGCTTCGCGCTCAAACACATGGGTATTTATGGGTATTTTTCAATTTTATTTTGTACGCCTTTACGGTGTTTCTCATAAATAAATATACTAAAAAACACCGGATTGAACAAGTGTATTTACGTTTAAAGTAAAAAAGGCAGTGCTGATATCGTTCAATAAGATTGATAATATAATATATTGGTATTTAATATTTATTGATTAATGAAGAGTATCTTAGAGTAAACTTTAACCAATCATGAGCCAGCAATCAATCCCAACCCCGGCCGGATATATCAAAATTGATTCTACCACCGCCGACAACCGCTTTCCGAGTTTTTTACAAGGCTTTAACAGGCGCTGGTTTGCCGGCAATTGCCAAACCATTTATTTATGCTATACAGCTATAGGCACTGCCGAAGCCTTGAACGATGCGATTACGCTATACGGTACCAATGTTAAAATTAAGAGCGGCGGCCATTGTTACGAAAACTTTGTTTTTAACGATGGCACCGGTGCTATTATTGATGTTACGCCGATGGATAGCTATGGGTACGACGATCAAAAAGGTTATTATCTTGAGTCTGGCGGTACCAACTGGACTGCTTTCCAGGCCTTGTTTCGCGATTATGGTAAAGTACTGCCTGCCGGCTCCTGCTACTCCGTAGGCTTAGGTGGGCACATCTGTGGCGGAGGTTACGGTTTGCTGTCGCGTTTAAACGGATTAACGGTCGACTGGCTTACGGGCGTTGAAGTTGTGGTAAAAGACGATGCTTCTGGCAGTGCTTATCCCATTTATGTGGCGGCAGATTCTACCGACCCGGATCAACTCGATCTGTATTGGGCGCATTGCGGTGGTGGCGGCGGAAACTTTGGTGTTATTACCAAATACTACTTTAAAAATCTGCCCGATGCCCCCCAAACTGCTTTTATAACCGCGGTGGCTTTTCCATGGAGTAGCAGCCTTACCGAGCAGGTACTCGGCCAGTTATTGGCCTGGTACGCAGGTTTTGCGCAGCAAACAGATAACTGGCGGCAGTTTGGCCTGTTTGCATTAAACCATGTGGCTGCCGGCGAAATGCACCTAACCATCCAAACTATTGTTAGCCCGGGCGAAGATCCGGATGAGATAGTTAAAGCGTATATCGATCCGGTTCTGGCGGCATTGAATAATATCTATCCAGTTAGCCGGATGACAAGAGCCGGGTTAGCGCACCAGGGTCATTTATTTCAAAACGCAGCAGATACGCTCGACTATACTTTTTACGAAGCTGTACAATTGCTAAACGGATCGGGTTCCAATCAACGTGGCAAATATAAATCGGCATACATGCGCAGGCCTTTCCCTGATGACCAGGTTGCTGCAATTTATCAATGGCTCAACTATATTCCTCCGGGGCTTACCGAAGCTGATATGTCGCAAAGCCTTTTACAGGTTGATACTTATGGCGGTGCAATTAACTTAGTCCCAACTGATGGTACGGCTATTCCGCAGCGCTCATCCATACTTAAACTGCAATATCAAACCTATTGGGGCAATGCCGATCAGGATCAGCCGCACCTGGATTGGATCCGTAGTTTTTACACCGATGTTTATAAATACTCGGGTGGCGTGCCCGACCCGGCGCAGGACCCTACAGATAATGTCGACGGTTGTTATTACAACTATCCCGATATTGACCTGAATGGCCCAGCCAATAATAAAGAGATAGCTTTACAATTATACTTTGGCAGCAATCTCCAAAGGCTGCAATATACCAAGCAGCGCTGGGATCCTAACAACTATTTTAACAGCGCTCAGTCGATCTAAATTATCTACAGATTTTGTACAGAATCATTCACTAAATAGCGTAAAAAAATCCAAGTATGAACTCGATAAAAAAAATTGCGGTCTTAACCCTGTTTTTAGGTACAGGCTTAATGGCCTTTTCACAAAAAACAGGTTTCCATGTGCTTAAAAAGCATAAAATAGCCAGCTCCGGTGGCTGGGATTACATTACAGTTGATGGCGCATCGAAACGCATCTACGTATCCCATGGCAACCAGGTTAATATCCTGGATGCTGCCACAGGCGACTCTGTTGGCTATGTTCCAAACACGCCTGGTGTACACGGCATTGCCCTGGTTAAAGCTTTGGGCAAAGGGTACATCAGCGCGGGCCGTGCAAATGCTATTGTTGTGTTCGATTTAACAACTTTAAAAGTGTTAAACCAGGTTACTGTAGGCACAGGGCCTGATGCCATTTTTTATGATGATTTTTCGAAAAAGATTATCACCTGCAATGCCCGTAGCAAAGACGCGACCATTTTTGATCCGTTTACCGATAAGGTAGTGGCTACAGTGCCATTGGGCGATAAACCCGAAACTGCGGTATCTGATGGTAAAGGCAAAATATTTGTGAACGGCGAAGGTACCAGTAGCATGATAGTATTTGACGCGACTACTTATAAAGAAATTGCCCGCTATAAAATTGACGGTGGCGAATCGCCAAGCGGTTTAGATATCGACCGTAAAACCAACCGTTTGTTTATTGCCTGCGGCGATACCAAAACCATGGTAATTATGGATGCCGCGAACGGTAAAACCGTTGCCAAATTCCCGATAGGAGATCCGGATGGATTGGTATTCGACCCGGCATTAAAAATAGCTTATGCTTCAAATAACGAAGGTACGGTAAGCGCCGTAAAGGAGCTGAGCGCCGATAAGTTTGAATTTATTGAAAATATCACTACTGAGCCAAGTGCACGCACTATCGGTATCGACTTGATAACTCACCACCTTTTTTTACCGGCTGCCGAAACACAGCCTAACCCGGCGGGTGGTCGTCCTAAACAAGTGCCAGGTACTTTCCACGTTATCGAAGTGGGTAAATAAGCTTAATTAACTGACCCTTTATATCAAAGAGCCCCGATTATCGGGGCTCTTTTTTTTTGCTATTTAATTTGCCACTGTTCCAAAAAAGCGGCGGCGATTTTATTTCCCGGGTCTTTTTTTACTGCTTTGCGGTAATAAAGCAAAGCCATATCCCGGCTCCCTTTTTGGACATAGGCTTCTGCGGTAAGCTGGCAGGCTACCGAGTAATCGGTATTTTTCAAATCAAGTAACATTCCCAACTCAAATATCCTGATCGCATCGTCATTACGGTTGCGCCGCATCAGGAATTTACCCGTGCTCACCAATTCGCCTATCTCGAACGAAAAATCATATTGCAGGCTCTTCTTTTCTTTGGCTTCGCGATAAAAAGCTATCCCTTTATCAAAGTCGGCCAACACCTGTTCGCGTAGATCGAGGTATAGCGATTTTTTTGGCATAAGGTAAGGCCGGCCCTTCAATATCGCCATTATGGCTGTAGTAAGGGGGTTAACCTTAAAGCTTTGGTTATTGGTCATTAATATAACCGATATATCTTCTTTCAGGTCGCAGGTTATTAATGCCTCGTAATTATAATTAGAACCCTGATGCTGATGCCATACCAGTTCATTATCTTCAAATACGGCGTTGCCAAGGCTGCTTTCGCCATTGGCAAAGTTTATGGACAGTTGCTTAACCGATGCCTTTGATATCAGCTGGTAATGATTAATGGCAGTAAAAAATAATTGCAGGTCGGCAATGGTCAACCTGGGCCAGCCGCTTATATCTTGGCGGTAAGGTTCGTTAATAAAACTCTTATTAAATGCTATTGCCATACCCGGACTGGTAGTGGGCAGGTCCATAACTGTATTAACCATTTTGCAAGGTTTAAGAATATACTGCATTACAAAATCATTATATTTTTTGCCCGATACCTTTTCAATAATGCGCCGCTGCAGGTAAACATTGCTGTAACTGTATATGTACGATTTGCCTGGCAGATAGGACAGGTACTTAAGTTTCATGAGTTCGTCCTTAAGTCCCTCATCCGTATTTGCAGCACTTGCAGGTAGGCCGCTGGTATAGTTTAAAAGCTGAGCTACCTGTATACTATCTGCCCAGGCCGGTAACTCGGGCAAATATTTACTTAAATGCTCGTCAAGCTTAAGCTTGCCTTGTTCCTGAAGTATCATCACCGAAACGCCATTAAATTCCTTGGCTATCGAACCAATGTCGAATTTCAAATCGAGGTTAAGCATTTTGGTTTTGCTGCCATCGGCATAACCAATAGCAGCACTGTAAACCACTTTGTCTTTTTTAGTAACCAATACATTGCCGTTAAATATGCCAAGCTGATGTGCTGCCTGCATAAGCGAATCAACACGGTTGATCTGCTCTGGCGTTTGCGCGCGTAGTCTTACAGGTATTATCAAACAAAAAGCTATAAGAAGCAGGGTGTATATGTTTTTCATGTTAACGATCAATAGTTTTTATGTTGTTTGCTTATATACACCGTTAACTGTAAAGGGTTACACCAGCTACGTAATTAATTAAATAGAAAAGCCCCCAACTGTCGTTAGAGGCTTCGTGAAATACTAAATGAGTAATACCTAACTGTTAAATTGGCGAAGGTGATGGTCGATATGTTTATAAACCAGTTGCCCGACTTGTTCTCTGGTCATTTTGCCGAAGAAAGGATGCACAAAGGTCGCCGGCGCCTTTTCGGGATAGCTTTGGATAAGGGCTATCCAATTGGCTTTTTGGGATAATATATCACCACTGTCTTCGGTTACTTTAAACGCAGAGATGGTAGGCGTATTTCGGCGAAGTGGCGCATCATTCTTCAATATGGCTTTTATCACCATTCTCCCAAATATTCGGCCCACAAAAACCCTTGGGTAAGGCGTGTTGTTCAATATCATTTGTTCCCACAGGCTGCAGTGTTTAATCATTTGATAAACATTCATTTTGCCCCATTGTGCGGCGCTGTCCTGATTGAGGGTGTTGATCCTGTCAATCAAGTCATCTCTTGTCGCCTTATCGAATATTGTTTTCATATTTCCGGATGATATATCAAAAATAAGATATAAAACCTAATGCAGACAGGTTGAATTATGACAATTTACAGGGCCGAATACGACAAGTATTTTTTTTCGACTTCCTATTGCATATTAAAAAACATTTGGTAAGTTTATACTTACGGTAAGTTGATGCTTACTAATTGAATATATAACTATAGTAAAATGATGAGCAGTTCAGAGAGAGCCTTTAATGCACTTGGCGACCCTACCCGGAGAGCCATATTCGAAAAATTACGCACAAGCCCACTCGCGGTAGTGCATATTGCCGAAGGATTGTCGGTTAGCCGGCCCGCGGTATCGCAGCATTTAAAGGTATTGCGCGAGGCTAAACTGATAAGCATCCATCAACAAGGTGCTAAAAATATTTACCAGATCGATCGGGAAGGTATTTTAGCTATGCGCGATTATCTTGATAAATTCTGGGATACAGCGTTGGACGCGTTCAAATCGGCAGCAGAACAAACAGAAAAACAAAACAATATATTATGAATACATCAACAATTGAAAGCATAAAAAAGGAGCTTCTTGTAGATGCTTCACAGGCAACGGCGTTTAAAGTATTTACCGAAAAAATGGATCTGTGGTGGCCGCGTACCCATCACATTGGCACTTGCCCCATGACTGAACTCATACTGGAACCCGGTGTAAACGGTCGCTGGTATTCAAAGCACGAAGACGGCAGCGAAGCTAATGTTGGCTATGTAGTTAACTGGCAACCAAACGATCTGCTTATACTGGCCTGGCAGGTCAATGGCGATTTTAAGTACGATCCGGAATTGATTACCGAGGTGATTGTCCATTTCATCGCCGAAGGCCCGCAAAAAACAAAAGTGAAATTAGAGCATAAAGACCTGCACAAACTGGGTGGCGGTAAGGTTATCGAGAGCATGGATAATGGCTGGGGGCAAATACTCGAACTATATAAACAACAGTGTATATGAAACCAAAACTTTTATTGCGCATAGCCGCCATATTGATGTTTTTGCATACCATAGGGCATACTCTTGGCGCGCTTAGCTGGAAAAACGCACCTAATGCCGCAGTTGCACAGGTTGTTAGCGGCATGCTGTCAACCCATTTCGATTTTATGGGCCGCTCGGCAAGCATAGGCGGTTTTTACGAAGGCTATGGCTTAATCATGATACTGGTACTGCTGCTCATCAGTTTGCTGCTTTGGCTTTTGTCTGCCCAATCGGGTAATCCTTTATCAGTTAGGTTTATGCAGTTATTGGGTGTGCTTTTATTAATGATGGGCGTTTTAGAGTATATCTACTTTTTCCCTTTCGCTGCTGCCTTTTCTTTATTGGCAGGTATATGTACAGTGTGGGCCTTGTTTGCGAGAGCGCCGGTAGAGTAGCTCAAAACATCTTTATAAAACGGGCTAACTCTTCATCACGGTCGCGTAACCAAAAAAGTGTCATAGTTGCTTTTTGAGGAAGGTTTTTCAACTCAATAAGCTTGATGTTCATATTTGCGCCGCGCACCGATGATATAGGCTCAATTGAAATACCCAGGCCCGCTTCTACCAGCCGCAGTACACCTATCGAGTGTGCCGACTCGTGCGCAACCTTTGGTTTAAAGCCGGCGTCCTGGCAAATCTGCAATATTGCTTCAACATAACCCGCGCCGGTTGCCAGCTGCGGTAAAATAAACGTTTCGTCTTTTAACGCGCCTAATTCGATCAATTTTTTTTCCGAAAGGGGATGGTCGCCCGGCAAGATCAGAACAAAATTTTCCCGGTATAAAATTTTAGAGTTTACCTCTGATGGTAAAATAATGTTAGGTGCAATGCCTATATCCGTTTTTCTTGCCAGCAACATTTCCAATTGTTGTTGGTTTGATGTTTCGTGAACAATCGTTTTCAGGTTCGGCCATTTGTCTTTCATTTTTACTAAAAAAGCAGGCACTACCGTATTCATTGCCGAGCTTGCGTGTGTAACTCTTATCTCTCCGGCCTCGCCATTATGCACCTGCGCCGTTTTAATAATCGTTTTATTCAGGTCGTGCATGATGCGTTCTGCTTCCTTCTTAAAAAAAATACCCGCTTCCGTTAAAGTTACCGCGCGTTTGCTCCTGTCGAACAGGATGGCGCCTATTTCATTTTCCAGCAGTTGTATTTGTCTGCTTAATGCCGGCTGTACAATGTTGATCTGCATAGCGGCCTTTCTAAAATTGAGGGTCTCGCATAAAACCAGGTAATTTTTGAGCTGTTGAAAATCCACTTCAATCAAAATTTGTTATCAATTAATCAAAATTAAGCATTTTATTTTATCATATAAACAACCGTGATTTGCGGGTGACTGATTAAATGAAAGCTCAACAAAAAAATGATTTCGATAACACAACGACCCGCATTGATATTGGTTGATATTCAAAAAGGATTCGCCGACATTAAATATTGGGGAGGCCAGCGAAATAACCCGGATGCTGAATTGCGGGCAAGTGAATTATTAAAAATATGGCGCAAAAATGGTCTCCCGGTTTTTCACGTCGTACATTGTTCTACCAATCCGCGTTCACCGCTTCATGAGGCTAATCCTGGCAATCAATTTAATGACCTGATTGTACCGGCCCATGGAGAGCCAATCATAAAAAAGAATGTAAATAGTGCCTTTATTGGCACCGATCTCGAACAACAGCTCGGCGATGCAGGCATTACAACATTGGTAATAGCCGGCCTCACTACCGATCACTGCATCTCTACAACTACCAGGATGGCCGGAAACTTAGGGTATCAAACCTTTCTGGTTGCCGATGCCACCGCTACGTTTAACAAGAAAGGCATCGACGGGCAAAGCTACTCCGCCGAATTGATTCACGAAACGGCCTTAGCCAGCTTAAGCGAAGAGTTTGCCACAATTGTAACAACCGATCTTATAAAACAAATCATACCATCATGAAAAAACATCTTAAACCACTTTTGCTTATTCTTGCACTTCAGCTATTTTTTGCCGGATGGGTTAAAGCGCAACTCACCTCACTGCCCAGGGGAGGCAATAAACGGGCAACCGTGAGCGAACAGATCGGCATAACCGATGTGATGATTCGTTATAACCGCCCCGGCGTTAAAAAAAGAGAAGGTCATATCTGGGGCGAATTAATCCCGGTAGGTTATGCCGATCTGGGCTACGGTGCCAAAAAACCGACTCCCTGGCGTGCCGGCGCTAATGAGAATACAACTATCGAATTTACAACCGATGTTAAAATTGAGGGGCATGACCTGCCTGCGGGTAAATATGGGTTTTTTGTGGCTTATGATCCCGGCGAATGCACGCTTATCTTTTCTAAAAATTCAACATCCTGGGGAAATTTTTTTTACGATCCTGCCGAAGATGCCTTGCGTGTAACGGTAAAGCCCGTAACGACCGATAAAAGTGTAGAGTGGCTTAAATATGAATTTACCGGTCAAACCCCTGCAAGCGCTACTATTCAATTACAATGGGAAAAGTTGGTTATCCCATTTAAAATTGAGGTGGATGTAATCGCTACGCAGATCGCGTCTTTCCGTAAGGAACTTCGCGGCGAGAAAGCTCTGCCCGAATCATGGGAAGCATGGAACCAGGCCGCCGCTTATTGCGCTCAAAATAAAACCAACCTGCAGCAAGCCTTAATGTGGGCGGATAGTGCCACAAGTGTAGTGTTTGGCGGTACCGAAAGCTTTTATGCATGGCAAACCAAAGCAACTATCCTTGAGCAGTTGGGGCGCGGCGCCGAAGCTGCCGATATAATGAAGCAAGCCATGCCTTTTGCAAACCAGATACAGGCTTACACCTATGCGGTGGGATTAGTGGATGCAAAAAAACCAAAAGAAGCTTTCGAAATATTTAAGATGAATTACGATAAACACCCTAATTCGCTTTTTACCAATATAGGCATGGCAAGCGGGTATTCGGCCCTGGGCGATTATAAAAAGGCACTCACGTTTGCACAAAAGGCATTGCCGCAGGCCAAAGGCGGTAATAAGCTCGAAATTGAAAGAAACATAAGAGCCCTGCAAAACGGTAAAGACATGAATGATTAACAGATTAGTGAGAAATATGATGAACGAAGCAAAACAAAAACTGACCCTTGCCGAACAAAAAGCAAAAGAACTGTTTGCTGCTGTGGAAGAGCGCGGATTAATAGCACCCGGTAAAACGGAAAGTGAGCTGATTGCTGAAATAGTTGAATTAGCTAAAAACGAATTTGGAATAGACCAGTTTTGGCATAAAAAAATTGTACGGGCAGGCGCCAACACGCTTCAACCATATAGTGGCAATCCGCCCGATGTAGTCATTCAAAACGACGATATGGTGATTGTCGATTTCGGCCCGATTGTAGATGGTTGGGAGGCCGACCTGGGAAGAACTTATGTTATGGGGAATGACCCTTTAAAGCTGAAGTTGAAAACCGATATTGAAGCTGCCTGTCACGAAGCGAAAGCCTGGCATACCCAGCAATATGGCCTTACCGGCGCAGCGTATTTTAACTATTTAACCCAGCTTGCAAAAAAGTACGGCTGGGAGTACGGCGGCGAAATAGGCGGCCATATAGTAGGGCACTTCCCGCACGAACAGCTTGATCCGGATGACCTGGGTTTAGATATACACCCCGACAATCACAGCGACATTTTACAGCACGATCCGCAAGGTAACCCCAGGCACTGGATATTGGAAATCCATTTTGTGGATAGGGCAAACAATATCGGTGGCTTTTTTGAGCAGTTATTGAATTAGGCAGATGATCAATCTGACTGTGGCGCCTTCAAGTAGTTTGCTTAGAAAGTATTACGAAAACAATTTTACACCGAAAGCCATAAAACCGCGCCGCCCAGGTTATCGTTTTGGGTAACATCCGGGTCAATGGTAATACCATGCACGGTTACTTCGGTCTTTTGTATCAGCTGATACCCCCGGGTAGCAACCAGCGGCCCGTTGTATGCACGCCAATAATGCTGAAAAGAAAGATTGCTATACAGCTGCTGCTCGTTAAGTACAACACCATAACCAACATATATCCCGGGCACATATCCTGCAGCATATACAGCCTGGTACCAGGCCTGGCAATAAGCTATCACATCCGCCGGCGCAGAGGCCGGCGCTACCTCTTCCAGATCGCACCAGATATTCATACCCGCCGGTAAACCTACGGCTTGCATGGCGTAAGTAGCCGCATAGCTTCCGTAAGCTGTTCCAAGGCTTGCGGTAGGCGCCCAGCCGGGCAATGCCACATGCTGCACTGCCATAAGCGCCAGGCCGGCGTTCAAAATATTTATAGCTTCGGCATTGGTTAAATTGCCGCTGATAAGGGTTGCCGTACGCGGGATATACCGGATACAAAAATCATATCCTGCGTTTTTTAAACTCAACGCCTGGGCCGCGGTCAATACCTGGTTTACATCGAACCCTGTTAAATTTGCCGCTGCTGTTTGTACCGTGCCCGGAAGTGGAAGATTTGCCATGATAGAGTTTAGGTTGATAATAAAAATTTAAGATAGGCAACTTATTTTAAAAAACATAATATTATCAAAGCTGTATATTAAATAAATTCCGCAAATAAAAAGCAACATTATTCAGTAAAAAAAAAGAGACTTTTTTTAGGTGTTTAACCGACAAAAGGTAACCCCGGTCGAAGGTTTTATTGGGGTATTGTTTCGGGATGAACCTTCAAATTTATTGCTAAATTTACTACATAAATCTTTCGGAAATGAGTACCGTAAAAAATGCTGTTTGTCGATTGGCCATCCTTTTGGTATTGCTATTCTTTTTATCAGGGTGCCATCTTTTTACGGAGGGGAAAAGGGTATTAAACCTGTACTGCCCGGGGTTAAGAGTCGACATCGGGGGAGTTAGTTATTCGGCAAACGGCGCAAGAGATTTTTACGTACTAAGCTATGATCGGAGTT
>Ga0105855_1000499_pt1 | contig 17278 bp, 7 predicted proteins | sample OrgsoiDNA_201059_FD_89680 | JGI IMG/M metagenome (GOLD analysis project Ga0105855, IMG submission 89680) | Permafrost soil microbial communities from the Arctic, to analyse light accelerated degradation of dissolved organic matter (DOM) -... | ecosystem: Environmental > Terrestrial > Soil >... | reverse complement strand
CTCCCCTTGTCTGAGGCTGTCGATAAGGTAGGTGACCGGAATGAAGTAGAAGAAGAAAAACTGCCAGTCAATCAGGCACAGCACCAGGCGGAACAGGAACCAGGCCGCCAGGTCGTATTTCGCCGCCTTCAGTTTCGAGGGCTCCAGTAATTTCTTTAACGCCCGGGTCGCCAGTTCCGGATCATCCGGCGAGGCCAGGGCCGCGACGCGCTCGATGGGCCAGTATTTCAGCAGGACCAGCAAGGTGAAGTACTTCAGCCCCAGGGACTCAAAGATGAACAGGCCGAAGCTGATGAGCTGTTTGCCGAGTGGGCGCTTCAGGCCGATGATCGCCAGAATGGATTTGTCATTCCACGACTGATGCGTGGCGTGGTGGATGCCGTGGCCGATGTTATAGGGGGTTTTAGGCGCTTCCGTCATGGAGAAACCCATGCGCACCAGCGTATTCATCCAGCGGATACGAAAGAACGGGGTGTGGTAATGATTGTGGTTGGCCCCGGCGTTCTGCAAGGACAGGGCAAACAGCACCGGGATCATGCCGAACAGGGCGAACAGCGACATGCTTTGATAGTTATAGGCCAGTAGGGCGTAAACACTGATCTGGAAAGGAATCACCAGGCAACATGCAATATCCCAATGGGAATATCTGAAGACTTTACTTTGAAGCATGTCCACTCCTTGTGTGACGTTCTTCTGCAGGATGACGCTCTCCCGGGCGAACCAGGTTGAGGGAAGGCGGTATTGTGCGAAGGTGTGTTCCAGCCAGGTACCGTTGCAGCTTCGGTTTGCCGAGCCTTTGTTTTTTATGGATGCATCGATAAGAGGGGCATGTCGATGACGAATTTTGTGGAACTATTATCTGTTTCTCCGTGAGAGGTTTTTTGCTTTTTTCGTGGTCCGCGATGGCGTTTTAGAAATGTTTTTTCTTTTTTGTGGTGTTAATCGGAGAAAAAATTCTCGGCCCCCGAGGGGCTTGTTCCGTGTGGCGGTGATCGCGGTGATGGCACTGCCGGGAAATCCGCTTTCCCTGCTACGAATCGAAAGCGTTTTCCCTTAGTCTGCTGCCCATTCAATGGAAGGGTTTTTAATAATGGATTTTGATTCGCTGAGTATTCCCGGTATGGCGCGGGCCATTGCGACGGGGGAAACAACCAGCCGGCAACTTGTTGAGTTTTACCTGGGCCGAATTGCCGAAAACAACGAACGGATCAATGCCATTGTCCAGCAGCCGGACAGGGCTCAACTGCTTGAACAGGCAGATGAGGCGGATCGTCGGGTAGCGGCCAGGCTGTCGTTGGGGCCACTGCACGGCGTGCCCATCACCATCAAGGATGTCTGTCATGTCGAGGGCTTCAAGATGTCTTGCGGCATGCCCGAGTGGCACGGACCAGCCAGCGTGTTCGATGCCACGGTGGTTCAGCGGTTGCGTCAGGCCGGTGCGCTGATCCTGGGGATCACCAATGTGCCCGAGCTGTGCATGTCCTTTGAAACGGAAAATTTCCTCTATGGGCGCACCCGCAATCCCTTCGATCTTTCCCGAACCCCAGGCGGCAGCAGCGGAGGGGAGGCGGCCGCTATCGCCGCCGGTTGCAGTCCGGGCGGGCTGGGCTCGGATGCTGGCGGAAGCTTGCGCATACCGGCGCATTTCAACGGGGTTTGCGGGCTCAAGCTGACCCAGGGGCGGGTGCCGTTGACCGGCCAGTATCCGCTGGAGCGCACAGGCTTGATCCACATGACCTCGGCTTACGGTGTCATGGGCCGCTACGTTGATGACATCAAGACCCTGGGCTATTTGATCGCCGGGTCCGATGGTCATGATCCGGATACCGTCGATGTGCCGTTCGAGGATGATCTGGCTATCGGCCAGATCCGGGTCGCGCTGTTTCATGAACTGCCGGGCGTGGCGGTCAGGCCCTCCGTCCTCGACGCCATGGACAAGGTCGCGCAGTTGCTGGAGCCGGTTGTCCGCAGTGTGAGCCAGGCTTGCCCGGAAGGCATGGAGCTGGCCTGTGACAGCTTGTGGAATATCTTCCTCTCCGGAGGTGATGCGGGCAGGGCTTGGGACAAGTTTCTTCCCGGCCTGGGACGCGAACAGCTGTCACCTTGCCTGGAAGGGCTGGTACGGGCGAGCCGGGAGACGGAGTTGAGTGTCGATCAGTTCAAGGCTGACCTGGCGTATATCAATACCTTTCGCCGTGGCCTGAGCCGGTTCTTCAGGGAGCATGATGTGTTGGTGTGTCCTGTGTTCCCGGATATTGCGTTTAAACCCGGTGAGTCGTTGGAGGGGCGTGCACGTTATTCCTATGTGTTTCCCTTCAGCCTGTCCGGTTCGCCGGTGGTGGTGGTACCGGTGGGTTTCGATCCAGATCTTGGGCTGCCGATCGGCATTCAGATTGTCGGGCCGCACTGGAAAGAGGAGCGCATTCTGGCGCTGGCAAAAGTCCTTGAGAGCAGGCTGGCGGGGCGGCAGCGGGCGATTTCTGGTGCCGGGGACTGCGGGTCGTGAAGATCGCACACGATGAGGCGATGCTGAACCAATGCTGAACGGGTTTGAAGTTGCCGAATCAGGAGGGGAGAAAGCAAGAGGCGTTTCTTGTTTGCGGGAGCGCTTTGTAGACATGCAAGGTACAGGTATCTGAGTCAATTGTATGATTGACGTTACCAGTCGACTTAATTGAAGTAGTGGCTGCAGCCACCGGAACCTATGGTTTGTTTAGTCTGCAGAGCGCATTCAATGTGTCGATTGGTAGTTTTATGTTTTGTTTTTGATACAAATCTGAGGTCTGAAATTTTTGACCAGCGGTGAAGTTTTCTGGGTGAAAACAGTGCTTCTTCTTGGTAGTGAGAGGTGCTAGTCTTTTGATGGCTTTTTGATATCTGGCCTTAGTTGGTATCAAGTTAAAGTTTTGATAAGTCTGATTTTTAGCTGCAACCTCTTTTTGATGTATTAGCCTTCCCAAGGTTGGTTTGTCGTGCCTGTAATAGCGCGATGTACTTTCTTCTTTTGTAAATGCCGTTGAGTTGACATGTCTGATCGTAACGCAGGGAGCAGCGTTTCGTCCGAAACGCGACCACACACAGGAAGTGAAGACAGTGGCATTGCCTCACTCGTCGTCATCGCCCAACTTTCGGGTGTCGCTGTCAGCGCCGAACGCCTCAGGCACCTCTCGGGGTTGTCCCGGCCTATCGATGCCCTGACGCTGGTGCGCCTGGCGCGGCAGGTTACGCTCAAGGCCCGCTCTACCACGAGCGAGATCAGCCGCCTTGCCCAGACGCCACTCCCTGCCATCGCCGAACTTCGCGATGGACGTTTTCTGGTCCTGGCCAAGTGTGCGAATGACAATGTCCTGCTGCACGACGAAGTGCAACAGCGTACCTTTCAAATTACCTTGGCTGAATTTGAACAGGTCTGGTCTGGCCGTTTAATTCTGGTGACTTCGCGTGCCGTCCTCGCCCAGGGCGGTGGCAAGTTTGATATGTCGTGGTTTATTCCTTCGATTGTCAAATACCGCAAGCAGTTTATGGAAGTGCTGGCCGGTTCGTTCTTCCTGCAATTGTTTGGTCTGGTCTCGCCCTTATTCATGCAAGTCGTGATTGATAAAGTGCTGGTGCACAAATCAATGTCGACTTTGGACGTGTTGGCGTTTGGCCTGATCACCATTTCCGTGTTCGAGGCGTTGCTGGGTGGTTTGCGCACCTACGTGTTCAGTCACACCACCAACCGGGTCGATGTCGAGCTGGGCGCGCGTTTGTTCAACCACTTGCTGGGGTTGCCGCTGGCGTATTTCCAGGCGCGGCGAGTGGGCGACAGCGTGGCGAGGGTGCGTGAGCTGGAAAATATCCGCAACTTCCTCACCGGTAACGCGTTGACCGTGGCCATGGATATGTTTTTCACCCTGGTGTTTTTCGCGGTGATGTTGACCTATTCGCCCTTGTTGACCTTGATCGTCTTTATCTCGCTGCCTTGCTATATCGCCTTGTCGGTCCTCGTCACGCCGGTGCTCAAGGCTCGGCTCGATGAGAAGTTCCGCCGTAGCTCGGAAAACCAATCCTTTCTGGTGGAGTCCGTGACCGGTATCGAGACCATCAAGTCGATGGCGGTCGAACCCTTGATGCAGCGGCGCTGGGAAGAGCAGTTGGCGGCATATGTTTCCAGCGCCTTCAAGGCCTCCAATCTTTCCAGCTCGGCCAATCAGGTGGCCTCCCTGATCAGCAAGCTCACCACCGCGGCCTTGCTGTGGTTCGGTGCCCGGTTGGTGATCGGTGGCGACCTCTCGGTCGGCGAACTGATTGCTTTCAATATGCTGTCCGGGCGCGTCAGTGGCCCAGTCCTGCGCTTGGCGCAACTGTGGCAAGACTTCCAGCAGGTGCGGCTGTCGATGGACCGCCTGGGCGATATCCTCGATAACCGGGCCGAATCCGGTGTCTCCGCCGGTCAGGCCTCGATGCCTCCGGTCAAGGGAGAAGTGGTGTTCGACCGGGTGGTGTTTCGCTACCGCGCCGACGGTCCCGAGATCTTGCGCGGGCTGTCGTTGACGGCCGAAGCGGGTAGCGTCATCGGCATCGTCGGCCCTTCCGGATCCGGCAAAAGTACCCTGACCAAACTGATCCAGCGCCTCTATTCGCCCGAGCGTGGGCGTGTGCTGATCGACGGCATGGATTTGTCGGTGCTCGATCCTGCATCACTGCGGCGTCAAATCGGCGTGGTCCTGCAAGAGAACATGCTGTTCAAAGGCACGGTGCGCGACAACATCGCCTTTGCCTCGCCTGGCATGCACTTCGACCAGGTGGTTGAGGCTGCGGAGCTGGCCGGTGCCCATGAATTTATCCTGGAGCTGCCGCAGGGTTACGACACTGAACTGGGGGAGCGTGGTAATGGCTTGTCCGGTGGTCAGCGGCAACGTATCGCCATTGCCCGGGCCCTGGTGACCAATCCGAAAATCCTGATTTTCGACGAAGCCACCTCGGCGCTGGATGCGGAGTCGGAATCCATCATTCACGGCAACATGCACAAGATCTGCAAGGACCGCACGGTGTTCATCATTGCCCACCGCTTGTCCGCGGTCAGAATCGCCCAGCGGATTATCACGGTCGAAAAGGGCACCATCGTCGAAGAAGGCAGCCACGACGAACTGCTCCAGCAGGACGGGCGTTATGCCTCGCTGTGGCGCCATCAGACGGGGCATCTGCATGTCGCTGCTTGATCGCTGGTTCCCCCGACTTCGGCATTACCGCGATATCGCTCGCGCCGCACTCGACGCTGAAAAAGCCCGGGGCAATCCCCAGCAACGGCAACGCGACGAGGTCGAGTTCTTGCCGGCGGCGCTGGAAGTGCTGGAAACCCCCGCCTCCCCGGTGGGGCGTGGCCTGATGTGGGCGTTGATGTTGCTGTTCGCGATTGCCCTGGTCTGGTCGACCATCGGCAAACTCGACGTGGTCGCGGTGGCGGAGGGCAAGGTCGTCCCCAATGGCAAAAGCAAGACCATCCAGCCGCTGGAGGCGGGCATCGTCAAGGCGATCCTGGTGGACAACGGCCAGCATGTGACGCAAGGCCAGGCCTTGATCGAGCTGGACCCGACCGAGGTGACCGCCGATGTCGGCAAGTCGAGGACGGCGCGGGTCGACGCTATGCTGACGATCAACCGTGCCCAGGCCCTGCTGGATGCGCAAACCGCCAACCGGGCGCCGACGGTCAAGGCAGTTCCGGATGCCACGGAAGATCGGCAGCGGGATACCCAACGCTTCGCCGAAAGCGCGTTTTACGAACACCGCAGCAAAGTCACCAGTTTGCGTTCTGAACTGCAAAAACGCGTGCAGGAACTGCAAACCACCCAGCACAAAATCAGCAGCTTGCAGCAGACCTTGCCAATGACTCGCGCGGAAGAGGAGGACTACCAGACCTTGCTCCAGCAAAGCTATGTCCCGCGCCATGCCTATCTGGAAAAGGAGCAGGCACGGATTCAGCAGGAGCAGGAGTTGGCTGGGCAACAGAGTTACGCCAAGGAGTTGCAGGCGACGATTCAGGAGCAGCGCGACGATATCGATACCGCCATTGCGCAATTTCGCCGTGAACAACTCGATGCGCTCAATCAGGCGCAGCAGCAGTTGGCCCAGGATCAGGGCGATGAAACCAAGTTCCAGCAACGGCAGTGGCAAACCCATTTGACCGCGCCAGTGGGCGGTACCGTGCAGGAATTGGCGGTGCATACGATTGGTGGTGTGGTCACCCCGGCGCAGGCCTTGTTGGTGATTGTGCCGGACGACGCCGGGCTTGAAATTGAAGCGCAGATCCTTAACCGGGATATCGGTTTTGTTCGGCCGGGGCAGGACGCTGAAATCAAGCTGGATGCCTTTCCATATACCCACTACGGCACGATCCCGGGCAAGGTCATGTCGATTTCGCAGGATGCGGTGAAGGATGACAAGTTGGGGTTGATCTATCCGGCAAGGATCCAGCTCGGTGCGCATGTGATTGTGGCGGATGGCAAGGATGTTCAGTTGGAGCCGGGGATGTCGAGTTCGGTGGAGATCAAGACTGAGCAGAGAAGGATTATTGAGTATTTGTTGACGCCGTTGTTGAAGTATCAGAGTGAGGCGTTGAGGGAACGGTGAGTCCATAAGAAATGGTGTGTATTTCAGTCGAAGTCGCACTAAATCCAGATGTAAAAAATTCAAGGTGGATTTCAGTGAGATTACATTCAATATTAATTACGCTGGCTCTTTTGGGTGTAATCGGTATGACTAACCAAGCAAACGCTGCGCCTAGTGAGAGCACTACCACGATGGTCAATGTCGCGGTACCGCTACCTAAATTGCAAAAAACCATTGATTTTGACGGTTTTATGAGTGTGTCTGTTCTCAAGAAAATAGCCTTCAGTCCTGATGGACGTTATCTGGCGATAGTATATAACCCCGCTTTGTCGCAGACAGATATTGTTGTCTGGGATGTGCAGCTGGATAGAAAGCAATCACATATTCATTGTCCGTCTGATTACGGTGACTTGTCCTACCTCGACCTGTTGTGGAGCCGTGACAGTAAAGTCATTTCATTTGGCGCAAAGCGACAGTGGGATCCCATGACGGGAGACTCCTTGCCAGATAATCCGGCCATCGGACGTGCGTCCCGATTGAACAAGGATGGCAGCAAGATGCTGAGCATTGTCGGGGCGATTGGTGAGCCCTCTTACATTTACATCTACGACACGAAAGATTGGACGCTGCAAAAGCTCTATGTTGATGGACTTGCGGTTCAACGGGCCGCATGGACTGCCGAAGATAAAATCATGGTGGGTGTCAATGGCACCAAACAAACGGTTAACAAGACCATGGATGGAAGATTGCTTGCCCCATTCGATGTAGGGCTGAGATTGCTTGATCCATCAGGAAAATCGCCAACAAAGTCTATTTGGTTTCCTGCGGTACCCGATGATCGGCCGAGGTACTACCCGTGGAAGCAAGCAATTGACGTTGATTTATCGGTAAGCAATTTTGCCGCCAACCAGATCGCACTCGGGATCGGTCGGATTATTAACGGCAAGACGATGGATATCCTGACCTACTATTCCATTGATGACATTGTGAGTGACAAGGTTTCGCCTGGTGTGGGGGGGATGGTGTTTAGTCCGGATGGACAATATTTGTTTATAAAGGCTGGCGCTTGGTTTGATGGGCGAGAACCGGTTGTGAACTCAGTGATTGATACACACTCCGGCAAGCAGGTTGCTCAGTTTGGTGGTGGTGATAGAGGTATTGCGATCAACCCAAATGGCAAGCAATTGGCCATTGGTAACGTTCATTCGGTTCAGATTTTCGGCCTTCAATGATTTGTTGGAATTTCAGGAAACGTGTCATGAGTCAGTCTGGTTTTTTAGGTGGAAAGCCTATGTGGACCAAATGTTTGGAGTTTGTTTCGATCGGAGTGTGTAAAGTTGTCAAGTGGGGTGGGTAAATATGGCTGGTTTCACGGTTTGCAAAAAATATTTTTGTTTATTTTGTTTGGGCTGGGTGGCTGCATGAATGTGATTGCAAATAATAACCCGTGCGAGACCAAAAATGGCTCTTTGAATACCGCGCAATGCAAAGCGGAAAAAATTGAAATCCTTAGAAAAAGATCTTGATTCAGGTTATCAGGAAGCATTGGGAAAATTGCCAGTCACGAGTAAATGGGACACTCGGGAAACCAAAGGTCAACTTGAAAAAGCGCAGCGAGCATGGAGAGTCTACCGAGATGAAAATTGCAGCTATGTAGGAGGGCTACAAGGAGGAAGCAGCAAGTGGGTGACCACTTTTGCTGACGACTGCGCCATAGAAGAGACCGAGAAACGTATTAACTTCTTGAGCATCTATCTGCAGGCGGTTGATGGAATACCTAAGGTTTACTAAATAGGAAAATATATGAAAAAACTGCCGTTGCCGATAAATGAAAATTGCATTTCCAATACGCTGATACCGGGTTTTAACTCTATTGAAGAGATAGATTCATTACTAGAACGATGTGCCGCGGAAATGAATCTGTTCCCATTTTGTTTTATGTGATTGTGGCGGATGACAAAGATGTTCAGTTGGAGCCGGGAATGTCGAGTTCCGTGGAGATCAAGGCTGAGCGGCGGCAGATATTGAGTATTTGTTGACACCGTTGTTGAGGTGTCAGAGTGAGGCCTTGATGGAACTGTGAGATGGATAAACTAATAGTGAGTATGTGTTCATGACTAATGATAAGAAAAGAATGCCTTGGCTTTCGGCATTTTATCTGATGTGGAGGGGGAAAGCCGTTGGGCTTGGGAAAAACCATCGAGCGAAATCTTTATGGATGATGTCAGCCGTTATTTTTTCCATTGCGGGCCCCATATTTCAATTTGATCATAGTCAGACTTATTCAGGCGCCCTACCTCCCGAGGTTCCTATGATCAAAACTACAGGTGTGTTCGTTCGCTATGTTGGGCATGTTGGTTTGAAAGCAATGCCGTATATTTTGCTCAATGCCGATAATGGCATGACCTACCGTACCGAGGATCTTGTCGCTCCTAAGGGGCTTTCTGACTTAGGTGACGTGAAACCTCCAGTGAAAGTATATGTAGAAGGTTTTCTTCTTAATAATGGAAGTGGCTCATTTTATCCTCTAAAACTCACCACTATTAGTGGGCAGTACATAGTTTCTAGCGATGGGCTGATGAAGCAGCTTTTGATAGGTAGGGATCCATTTTATTATAAAAAATCAGTGTTTCTTTTTTTTATGATTTTCGTTTCTTGGTGTGGAGCTATTTTTTATGCTCGCCAACTAAGGATTTGGTTTTATAGAGTGAATATGTAACTAATTCGATGGCGCTTGATTTTGGCGCGAAATGCTGTTTGGTTCGCTTCTTTGCGAGGCCGCATCGGGGATTGAAAGTTGTAGTGCATTACATGTGTGCAATATAAATGACCGGTAATGTCTATATATTGCTTGTGTTTTTTCATTTGATACATACTCATAAAAGGGGTTGTCATGTCTGGAATAACAGCGACCGATGCACTTGTTAAGCTTATTGTCGGCCAAATGATTGGTGGGGCGACATCTGGTTCGGATGCGGCCAATGAAATTATATCTTCAGCCGACCCTAAAGAAACAAAATTTGGACAGTTTGCCGACCAGGTAGTTGCCGGGGCAGATTTGGTTGGTATAGCGGCAAGTACTTTTCAAATGTTTCAACAGTTTTTGTCTAATTCGACTGAAGCTGGCGCTTTGGCTGCAGATCTTGCAACTAAGGCTGGAATTCTTGGTGTATTCGTGAACGTTCTGTCGATGGGGGATACTGCCCTCGAAAAAGGATATGATGCAATTAAAGTAAGCACTATCGTCAGCACAGCCGGAGGCGTATTGTTGACAGCTGGAACTGTGGCGGTTGCACCGGAAGCTATCGTGGCGTTAGGTATTTTAGGTGCTGGTCTGACAATTGCAGGTTTGACCAATTTGGGTACCGTTGGGAGTAATGAGGCCTGGTTAGGGGGCGCTCTTGATGCCATGAGTGAGGCCATAAAACCTTATTATGATAGCCTTTCTGACACTGACCAGGCGGCTTTTCAAAGTTCACTTACTAGTGCTGTCCAGAGCTCTCTAAATGGAGGGGTGTTGGTCCCAACAATCGACTCTGATGGCCAAATATCAGGCTACTCGATGCAGGTCCCAATCTCGGTGGTTCAACAGGATGATGGTAGTACGGTAAGCTATTTTAATGGAGGTATTGGCGTTGTGACGCCCGCCCCAGGAGATAACTCTACTGGTTCAGTTTGGACAATCCCTCAGCCGGGCTCTGATACACCAGCAACTATTTATACTGATGGTAATGGGAACTATAAATATAACAGCACTGATTCAGACCAAAACAGCATTCTTTTGGAAAAAAACAGTGGCGATTCTGGGGGCGCTCAAAACGAAGAAATGATTAAAACTTCACCGAGCGGTGACGTTAACGCTACTATCGGTGGCACTGGTGCCGTCACTAATCTGAACAATGCCACGATCACCTTGGCCACAGATGCTCAGGCAAATCTTACAGGCACCGGAAACAACGTCGCGATTGGTAATGGCGCAAGCCTAGTATCTCAAGTACCTGACGGCATTTTGGGTTCTCAACAAGGCAATCAATTCACCTTGTCGAGCGGCGCTACTCTCATTGATTACGAAGGCAATAGTACTGTAGCTGATATCATCACACAAGCATTCGGTTCTACAGGCGCGAATGTCTCGTTGGGAACTGGCAGCACCTTGGATGTAGAAAGCGGCTCAGTAACCGCCACGCTCAGTGGCGGTACGGTCACTGCTGCCGCTGGCAGTCAAGTCACACTCAGCGGCAGCAGCAATCTAATCAACGGCAGCGGCGCGACGGTCAATATTGCGAATAGTGGCGATACAGTCAGCGCATCAGATGACACGATCAATCTAGCTGGCACTGGGCTTGCCGTAAATGCCACTGGAAACAATGATACTTTCATTAGTACAAGTAATTCCCACGGCGATACGATCGAGATGGCGGGTACCGGTACCACGCTTGATATCAGTGGTGCGACGATCACAATCGCCGCCGGTAGCCAAGTGACCATCGACGGTAGTAACAACATTGTCAATGCCGTGGGAAATGATACTGTCTCGTTCATTGGTAGTGACAACAACTTTGCAGGCGGAGTCGACGATATCGTTACGACTCAGGACACCAGTGCCACACTGAATGATCTTGCCACTGCTGCTGTAGCCGCTTACGGTGGCGCCGATGCTCCCGTCATGGGCAGTCAGTGGGAATTTGTCAACGTTGTCCCCCCTGGCCCCACTCTCGCAAGAAGTATGGCTGCATATGGTTTTTCTGCCCAAACCTATCTCAACAGTCAAACTGGCGAGGTCATCATTGCCGATCGTGGCACTATCGGTAATGTACAAAACATTATTTCCGATACCGATATTGCGCTGAATACGGCAAATGGCGCGCAACAAGTAGCGAATGATTACGCCGTGGCGGCATTGGCTGCGGCACAAGCTCAACTGAGCTTGTCCGGAGTGGATATCAGTGCTGTCTACACAACGGGCCACTCTCTGGGCGGGGCGGAGTCTCAAATACAAGCCGCAATGTTAAGTACCGCTACGGACCCAGAGGGCACGCCGTTGCTTCCTTCTGATGTCAAAATTACTAACGTATCTTTCGATGCTCCTGGAGTTGCTGGATTATCGACTAGCGGTGACAGTAGCAAATATACGAGCTACGATTTTTCAGCTCAGGGTGATTTGGTTAATTTGTCTGGCGGCAGTAATTTGGTCGGAACAACCGATGTTTCTTTAGCGGTTGGGCCCTCTATGTGGGCAACGGGAGGGATGATTGGGTTAGGCTCAGCGATACAAAACATACCAGGCGCAGGTACTGTGCTGGGGGCTGCACTCATCGCGGACGGTCTGTCCAGCGCTTTGGACGCACATTCCAGTGTTGCGTTGGCAAATGGACTATCAGACACCGCTCTGGGGCATATGCAGTTGAGTCAACTGAGTGGAATGTCTGCCACACAAATGCAAGATGCATTCGGTGTGACCCAGGCCAGTACCCCTGTGTATGATGCTGCGGGTTATGATCAAAATGGATACAACGCAAGCGGTTACAGTATTTATGGTATCAATCAGAACGGTGATATTGATCCTTCAATCGCCGCTCAAGGTGGGCAGACAAACACGGATACGCTGAGTGACGGCTCCAACGTCACAGTTGTTATCGCCGGGGATGGGGCAACGACGGAGACCTTGAGTAATGCAGATGGCACTGTTAGCACCTATGTCAGTAACTCGTCGGGAGATATTGTAAGGACTAGTGTGCAAAGCCCGGATGGAACTACCCTTACGCAAACCATCGACCCGGTTACAGGGGTTATCACGCAAAATACTACCACCGGAAGCGGGGCGCTCGAAGAAAGTGCCACAATCCAAGAAAGCCAAGATGGCAGTGCTGATGCCACATCAACCACCTATACTTCCTCGGGGCAGCAAAATATCGTCGAGTCAGATCAAAGATCGGTCAACGGTAGCAGCACGGAAACTGATACCAGTTACTTTAATAATGTAGAGCAAGGGCAAGTCGTTATTAATAATAACGCGGCGGGGCAAGATACTGGCGTCTTAGTGACGGGTGTCAATACTCGATTTGATTTAAATGATGCCGCGATCACACTGGCCGCAGGTGCTCAGCTAAATCTCGCGGGCACCGATGATATTGTCACGATTTATAATGGTGCAACTGTAGTTTCCCAGTCAGCTGACGGAACCTCAGATTTACAACAAGGTAATCAGTTTGTTTTGTCGAGTAACGCAACACTCTTTGATGACGATGTGAATTCTGTTCACGCTGAGGTCATTACACAGGTGATCGGTTCTACAGGAGACAATGTAGCATTGGCCGCTGGCGTCGTTACCGCGGAACTCAGCGGAGCCACCATTACTACCCAAAATGGTACAACTCTGACGGTCCAAGGCGACGATAATGTTGTGGCTGGTAACTCTACTGTCGCGATTGATGGTGATGGCAATCAATTTACCTTTCACGCAGGCAATATTGCCAGTGTCAACGGTAACGACAATACGGCAGCAGCCGTCGGGGACGGGGCAAAGCTTAGCGTAGCTGGCATGGACAATAATGTTGATGCCACCGATGGCAGCGTTACCTTGTCTGATGGCGCAAGTACGACACTGACCGGTGATGACAATCAGGTCACGACGGGAAATGACGTGGTCGCCACGCTCGCTGGATCGGGCAACATGGTTGTGGCCGGTAACGACTCCACGTTGATTGTGGCGGATAGCAGTAATAACGACAGCATCACCCTGGGAGCCAATGGCGCGGTCAGCATCGCGAATGGCGATCAGGGTGAAGTGGTGAGCCTCGCGAATGGCACTGTCAATTTGGGTGAGAATGACACGGGCGTGAACATTGTCGGTGCAAGTGACAGTGTCAACGTGAGCGGAGCGGGCGATAACTTTTCGGCGTCAAGCGACACGATCAATCTGAGTGGCGCAGGGCTCACAGTAAATGCCACTGGTGACAACAACCTTATCAACGCTGCGGGAGATAACAATCTCTCGCTTACCGGCAGTGATAACAGCGTTGCAGGTGGGATCGGCGACACGGTCACCACCCAGGGTAACGGAGAAAATATCACGCTGGGCACCGGCGGCATCCTGGATGTGGCAAGCGGTTCTGCCACCGCCACGCTAAATGGCGATATTGTCACTGCTTCCGCTGGCAGCGAAGTCACGCTCAGCGGCGGGAGCGATACCATCGGTGGCGGTGGTGCAACGGTCAATCTTGAGAGTAGTGGCGATACGGTCAGCGCTTCAAATGACACCATCAATCTGGGTGGGGCCGAGCTGGCTGTAACTGCCTCCGGTAACAACGACAGCGTCACAGGCGGAACCGGCGATAGCGTCACTACTCAGGGCAGCGGAGACAGTGTCACGTTGGGTGCTGGCAGCACCTTGGATGTGGCAGGTGGCTCCACCATGGCCACACTCAGCGATAGTTCCATCACTGCTGCCTCTGGCAGTCAAATCACTCTCAGCGGCGGCAGCGATACGATCGGTGGCAGCGGCGCAACGGTCAATATTGCGGATAGTGGCGATACGATCAGCGCATCAGATGACACGATTAATCTGGTTGGTGCAGGGCTGACCGTAACTGACTCCGGAAACAACGACAGCGTCACAGGCGGGACCGGTGACACGGTCACCACGCAGGGCAACGGAGAAAATATCACGCTGGGAACTGGCAGTACCCTGGATGTGGCAAGCGGCTCTACCACCGCCACACTTAGCGACGATGCGATCATTGCTGACGCCGGCAGTCAGGTCACGCTCAGTGGTGGTAGCGATACGATCAGTGGGAGCGGTGCGACGGTCAATATTTTGAGCACCGGTGATACGGTCAGCGCATCAAATGACACGATCAATCTGGAAGCGGCAGAGATTATCGTAGCTGGGACGAACAATAGTCTTGAAGCTACCGATGGCGTCATTACCTTGTCTGACGGCGCAAGTACGACCTTGACCGGTAATGGTAACCAAGTCATGACAGGAAATGACGTGGCCGCCACTCTCACGGGATCGGGAAACCTGATCGAGACGGGTGACGATTCCACTTTGAGTGTGACGGGCACCAGCAATAACGACAGCATCACCCTGGGAGTCAATGGCACGGTCAGTATCGCGAATGGCGATCAGGGTGAAGTGGTGAATGTCGCGAATGGCACCGTCAATCTGGGTGCGAATGACACGAGCGTGAACATCGTCGGTGCAAGCGACAGTGTCAATGTGAGCGGGGCGGGCGATAAGTTTTCGGCGTCGAACGACACGATCACTCTGAGTGGCACAGGGCTCACAACAAATGCCGCCGGTGACAACAACATTATTGACGCTGGGGGAGATAACAATATCTCGCTTACCGGCAGTGACAACAGCGTTACAGGTGGGGTCGGCGACACTGTCACCACCCAGGGCGGCGGAGAAAATATCACGTTAGGTACTGATAGCTCGCTGGATGTAGCAAGTGGCTCCGCCATCGCCACACTGAGCAGCGGTACTGTCACAGCTGATAGCGGCAGTCAGGTCACGCTCAGTGGCGGCGACGATATTATCAGCGGCAGCGGTGCGACGGTCACTGTTGAAAGCAGTGGCGATACGGTCAGCGCATCAGGCGACACGATCGATCTGATTGGTACAGGACTGTCGGTGAATGCCACCGGCAACAACGACAGTGTCACTGGCGGGATCGGCGACACGGTCACCAGCCAGGGCAGCGGGGAAAATATCACGCTGGGCACTGGTAGTACCCTGGATGTGGCAAGCGGCTCCACCATAGCCACACTCAGCGATGGCTCGGTCACTGCTGCCTCCGGCAGTCAAGTCACGCTCAACGGCAGCATTGACACGGTCAGTGGTTTCAATGCGACAGTCAACATTACGGATAGTGGCGATACGGTTAGCGCGTTGCATGACACGATCAATCTGGAAGGTACAGGGTTGGTCGAAACTGTCTCCGGTAACAACAACTACCTCACTGGTGGGAGCGGCGACAGCGTCACGACGACGGGTGGCGATCAATATGTCACTCTGGGAAGTGGTAGCACCCTGGATGTGGAGAGCGGCTCTGCCGCTGCCACGCTCAGCGGCGACGTGCTCACTGCGGCTGCTGGCAGTCAAGTCACGCTCTTTGGCGGCGATGATACGATCAGTGGCAGCGGTGCGGCGGTCAGTATTTTGAGTAGTGGCGATACGGTCAGCGCATCGGGTGACACCATCACACTGTATGGTACAGGGCTGGCTGTAACAGCCTCCGGTAACAACGACAGCGTCGCAGGCGGGACCGGCGAAACGGTCACCACTCAGGGCAGCGGAGAAATTATCTCGCTGGGCACTGGTAGCACCTTGGATGTGGCGAGCGGATCTGTCAGCGCAGGACTCAGAGACGGCGTGGTCACTGCTGACGTCGGCAGTCAAGTCAGGCTCTTCGGCAGCGGCGATACGATCAGTGGCAGCGATGCAACGATCAATATTGAGAGCAGTGGCGATACGATTAGCGCATCAGGTGACACCATCAATCTGGGTGGTACAGGGATTGCCGTCACTGCCTCTGGCAACAACGACAGCGTTATAGGAGAGGAAGACGACAGCGTCACTACCCAAGGCAGCGGAGAAAACATCGCGCTGGGTAGTGACAGCACTCTGGATGTGGCGAGTGGCTCAGTTACTGCCACGCTCAGTAGCGGCGCGGTCACTGCCGACGTCGGCAGTGAAGTCACGCTTAGCGGCGGTAGCGATACGGTCAGCGGCAGCGGCGCGTCGGTCAATCTTGAGAGTAGTGGTGATACGGTAAGTGCATCAGATGACACCATCAATCTAAATGGCACAGGGCTTACGGTAAGTGCCAGTGGTGACAGCAATATCATCAATTTGCACGCAGACGACATCGCCAGTATCAACGGTAATGACAATACAACCACTGCCGTCGGGGACGGGGCAGAGCTTAGCCTAGTTGGGACAAACAATAGCGTTGATGTCACCGATGGCATCATTACCTTGTCCGGCGCCACAAGCACGACTCTTACCGGTGATGATAATCAGGTCAAGACAGGAAATGACGTGGTCGCCACCGTCACTGGGTCGGGAAACATGATCGCGGCTGGTGATGATTCCACGTTGAGTGTGACGGATACCAGTAACAACGACAGCATAACCATGGGCGCTAATGGCGCTGTTAGCATCGCGAATGGTGATCAAGGTGAAGTGGTGAACCTCGCCAATGGCACCGTTAATTTGGGGGCGGATGACACGGGTGTGAACATCGTCGGTGCAAGCGACAGTGTCAACGTGAGCGGAGCGGGCGATAAGTTTTCGGCGTCGAACGATACGATCACTCTGAGTGGCACAGGGCTTGCGGTAAACGCCATCGGCAACAGCAACGTGGTCAACGCTGCGGGAGATGACTATCTCTCGCTTACCGGCAGCGACAATAGTGTTACAGGTGGGGCTGACGACACCGTCATCACCCAAGGCAGTGGAGAAAATGTCACGCTGGGGACTGGCAGCGCCCTTGATGTGGCAAGCGGCTCCGCCACCGCCACACTCAGTAGTGGCGATATCACTGCGGCCACCGGTAGCCAGGTCACACTCAGCGGCAGCACCGATACCATCAGCGGCAGCGGCGCGACGATCACTATTGAAAACGGTGGCGACACGGTCAGCGCATCAGGCGACACGATCAACCTGGGCGGTACAGGG
>Ga0105855_1000490_pt1 | contig 17470 bp, 17 predicted proteins | sample OrgsoiDNA_201059_FD_89680 | JGI IMG/M metagenome (GOLD analysis project Ga0105855, IMG submission 89680) | Permafrost soil microbial communities from the Arctic, to analyse light accelerated degradation of dissolved organic matter (DOM) -... | ecosystem: Environmental > Terrestrial > Soil >... | reverse complement strand
GATCTTCGAAGGTGTCTTGATGCCCTGGATCGCCCCCACCGCTCCGCCGCGGCGCGTAGGTCCGTGCATGCAACTGGCGTCCAGTTCCACCACGCCGTCTTCGTTGGGCAGGCCGCCGTATCCCACGCTGTTATCCCGCGGATCCAGTTCAACGATATTGACGCCGGCGATCACGGCGTCCAACGTATCGCCACCGCCTTTGACGATCTCCATGGCCTTGGCGCAGCAGTTGATTCCGCCGTTGTTGCGGTTGGCGCTCGAGATCGCAATATTCCTGGGGTGCGACTGCGCCATCGCCCGCGGGACCATGGGGAAGGCGGCCGCGCCCAGCATGATGGCCCGCCTGCTGACTGTAATGTCATTCATGATTTTTCTCCATGACCACAGCGGCCTGTGCGAAAGATTTCACATTATGTCATAGACGGACCGGTATTGAGTAGTCTCAATTCCACACCTGATAGACTGACGGCTATGAGGTTCCTTGCCATTGGTCTGGCGCTGGTGTCGCTCGGCGCCTCCGCGCCACAAAAGCCGAAGAAGGCGCTGGACGTTCAGGTGGTGGAAACCAAGGCACGGCGGGAGGAAGGCAAGATCACCGTCGATGGCAAAGTCAAGGTCACCGGCGAGAAGTCGCTGCATGGGCTGGTGATCGTGTTCGATTTCCGTTCGCCCGAGAAAGAGGTGGTGACTACGCAGCAGACCATAGTGGATGAAGACACCCTGGAAACCGGCCGCGAGGGCTCGTATCATGTTGAAATGGCGGATGCCGCACGCGCCGTAACGTATACCGTGCGGGCTTTCGATATCCATGAAAAAGAGCTGCGCGTGGAAAACACGGGACCATTTTCCATCGAATAGGCAAGCCCTTTCCTGATGTTTTTACAATGTTTTTACAACTTCTCGATCACCTTCTTTGCGCTCAACCGTAACATGAACCATAGGCACAAACAGAGGTTTTGGGTTCAGTCAGAGTTTTGAGGGGCAGAAGGAGAGGACTCATGGGACCGGCAATCAATCGTCAGGTACGACCATATCGCGACGAACATCTTTCTTTGGATTTCGACCAACAGGCCGCGGCACTCGATGCGGAGCGCATGACATTGACGCGCAAAGAGTACGCTCTGCTGGCCTTACTGGTGAAACATGCGGGTGAAATCATTCCCCGCGATGCGCTGTTGATGCAGGTGTGGGGCTATGGCGCCGAAATCCGGACCCGCACGCTCGATGTACACGTGCGCAGGCTGCGCAAGAAACTGGGCGGGTATGCCGACCAGTATATCGAGACCATCTTCGGCATCGGATACCGTTTTCAGCCGTTTGGGGCCTCGCGTTTTTTTCAAACGCCCGTCAGTAAACCGCCGATTGCGCTCACGGCTTGATCCTGGGTTTCTCAGTGGTTCCTCCGTGGGGTAGGCCTCCCGGCTTGCCCCCCGTTTTCGTCTCTGGTTTTCCTTCCCTGGTTTGACTCCTCTTAAAGCTCCTGTTAGCCTGAATTTTCATGTCTGCAGCGCCATCGCTTCGCGTTACTCCCTTGAATTCCGTGCATCGCGCTCTAGGCGCCAAGATGGTGGATTTCGGAGGGTGGGACATGCCCGTCCAGTATTCCGGAGTCATCGATGAGCACAACGCCGTGCGCCAGGCCGTGGGAGTTTTCGATGTCAGTCACATGGGGGAGATCGAAATCCGCGGGCCGGAGGCGGGCACGCTGGTGGATTTCGTCACCACCAACGCGGTGCGGAAACTGAATATCGGGCAGGCGCATTACTCGGGGTTGCTCTATGAGCACGGCGGGTTTGTGGACGACATCCTGGTCCATAAGGTGGCCGGCGATCATTATTTCCTGTGCGTCAACGCATCCAACCAGGACAAGGATTTCGAACACATCCGCTCGCATAACCGGTTCGACGCGCAAGTGGAGAACGCGGGCGAACGCTACGCGCAATTGGCGATCCAGGGGCCGAAGGCGCTCGCGACATTGCAGAAGCTGACCCCGGTGGATCTGGCGGCCGTTCGCTATTACTGGTTCACGGATGGCGAGGTGTGCGGCTCTAAGGCGCGCATCGCGCATACCGGATACACCGGGGAGGATGGCTTCGAGATTTACGTGCCGCCCGCCGAAGCCGAACGCATCTGGAATGAAGTATTGAAGGCCGGGGCTGAGTTCGGCATCAAGCCGGCCGGGTTGGGCGCGCGCAACACGCTGCGCCTGGAAGCCAAATTGGCTCTCTATGGCCACGAGATTGACGCTTCGATTTCGCCGCTCGAAGCCGGCCTGGGCTGGATCGTCAAACTCGACAAAGGCGAATTCGTGGGACGCGACATGCTGCTGAAGCAGAAGGAAAACGGCGTGAAGCGCAAGCTGGCCGGTTTTGAAATGCGCGGCCGGGGCATTGGCAGGGACGGCTACGAAGTGTTTCTGGATGGAGTTCCCGCGGGCTGGGTGACCAGCGGTTCGCCATCGCCCTCATTGAACAAGAACATCGGACTGTGCTATCTGCCCACGGAGCAGTCGCAGCCGGGCAGGAGCATTCAGATCATGATCCGCAGCCAACCGGTGGATGCGGTGACGGTAGAGACGCCTTTCTATAAACGAGCTAAATGAAAATGTATCCAGACAACTTCCGGTATACCAAGGAACATGAGTGGGTCCTCGCGGAAGGGGACATCGGTACGGTCGGGATTACCGACCATGCACAGGAGGAATTGGGCGACATTGTGTACGTCGACCTGCCGAAGGTGGGGACCAGGGTCGAGACCGGGAAGTCGCTCGGCTCGGTCGAGTCCGTGAAGGCGGTCTCCGACATTTACTCGCCGGTGTCGGGCGAAGTGACGGAGATCAACGAATCTCTGGCCGACGCTCCGGAGAAACTGAATGCCGATCCGCACGGAGCCGCGTGGCTGGTGAAGATCCGCCTCAGCGCGCCCGCGGAGGTTCAGAATCTAATGTCGTCCGCCGACTATCAAAGTTATATAGGAGCCGAAAAGTAGTTGCGCTATCTTCCGAAATCCGATTCCGAGCGCCGCCAGATGCTGGAGGTTTGCGGCGCGAGTTCCCCCGAAGAACTGTTCGCTCATTTGCCCGAGGCAGCCAGGCTGCATCGGCCGCTCGATCTGGCGCCGGGGATTTCCGAATACGAAATCGTCGAATATTTTCGCGCCCGCGCGGCGGAAAACGCCAATGGCTACGCCTGTTTCCTGGGCGCCGGCGTGTACAACCATTACCGCCCGGTGCTGGTGGATGCGGTGGTTTCGCGCGGCGAGTTCCTGACCGCTTACACACCCTATCAGGCCGAGATCTCTCAAGGAACTCTTACACAAATCTTCGAATTCCAGACCATGATCTGTCAGCTTACCGGTATGGAGGTGGCCAACGCGTCGATGTACGACGGGTCCACCGCGGTGCCGGAAGCGGCCATGATGGCGGTCCGCGCCACGGGCAAAGGCCGGGTGCTGGTGGCCAAATCCGTTCATCCCGAATACCGCGAGGTGCTGCGGACTTACGCCAAACATCAGGGGATGCCGGTAGACGAGTTCGGCTATCTGGCCGATGCCGGAACCATCGATCTGGAAGATCTGGAACAAAAGATGGACGGACTGACCGGCGCGGTGATCGTGCAATCGCCGAACTTCTTCGGCATTGTGGACCAGGTGAAAGCGGCGGCCCAGATTGCGCACAAAAACGGGGCGCTGCTGGTGGTGGTATTCACCGAAGCGGTGTCTCTGGGGTTGCTCGAACCGGCGGCGGAGGCCGATATTGTGGCGGGTGAGCTGCAATCGTTTGCGATTTCTCCGAGCTATGGCGGCCCGTACGCCGGCATCATCGCGACCAAGGAGAAGTTCATCCGGCAGATGCCGGGAAGGCTGGTGGGGCAGACCACGGACTCGCGCGGCAATCGCGCGTTTTGCCTGACGCTGGCCACGCGCGAACAGCACATCCGGCGCGAGAAGGCGACGTCGAACATCTGCACTAACCAGGCGCTGATTGCGCTGATGGCCACGGTGTATATGACGGTTTACGGCAGGCGGGGGCTGCGCGAACTGGCGCAGCAGAACCTCGCTAAGGCGCACTACCTGGCCGGCAGGCTGACGCCGCGATTCAGCGGAAAATTCTTCAACGAGTTTGTGGCGCGGGTAGAGGGAAAATCACCCGAAGACCTGAATAAGGCATTGCTGAAGCGGAAGATTATCGGCGGGTTGCCGCTGGGGCGATTCTATCCCGAGTTGGCCGATTCCGTGCTGCTGTGCGCCACGGAGATGTCGCGGCGCGCGGATATGGATGCCGTGGGGCAGGTCATGGGCGTGCCCGCTATAGCGGCCGCGGAGGTGCTGGCATGATCGACAAGGTCCGCAGCCACCTTTCGCAGAATGAGGCGTTGCTGTTTGAGCGCAGCTCGCCGGGCAAGATAGGGTATCAGCTTCCGGAGTTGGATGTGCCCGCCGTGGACGCCGCCGAAGCGCTGGGCGCGGAAAACGTGCGCGCCGAAATTGAAGGCTTCCCGGAAGTGAGCGAGGTGGAGGCTATCCGCCACTTCACGCGGCTCTCCACGTGGAATTACGCCATCGACCACGGGATGTATCCGCTGGGGTCCTGCACCATGAAGTACAACCCGCGGATCAATGAACTGGTGGCGCGCACGGAGGCTCTGGCGTGGGCGCATCCCTACGCGCCCGAATCGCTGGCACAGGGTTCCATGGAAGTGATGGCTCGTGTGGAAGCGGTGCTGGCCGAGATTACCGGCATGGACGCGGTGACGCTGCAGCCGGCGGCGGGCGCGCACGGCGAGCTGACGGGCATCCTGTTGATTCGGGCGCTGCTCGAAAAGAAGGGCAACCCGCGCAAGAAGATCCTGATTCCGGATTCGGCCCACGGGACCAACCCGGCCACCGCCGCCATCGCCGGTTACGCCGTGCAGAACATCAAGTCGAGCGCTACCGGCCTGCTGGATGTGGGCGCGCTGGAGAGGATTGTGGACCAGGACGTGGCAGCGCTGATGGTCACCAACCCGAATACGCTGGGCGTGTTCGAAGAAAACATCATGCGCGTGGCCGAGATCCTGCACAAGAAAGGCGCCATGCTTTACATGGATGGCGCCAACATGAACGCGCTGGTGGGAATGGCGCGGCCGGGCGATTTCGGCGTGGACGTTCTGCACCTGAACCTGCACAAGACGTTCTCCACCCCGCACGGCGGCGGCGGGCCGGGCGCGGGTCCGGTGGCGGTGAAGAAGGCGTTCGAGCCATTTCTGCCGGCGCCGCGGTTAAAACGCGCGGCCAGGAAACTGGTTTGGGACTACAAGCGCAAGCACTCCATCGGCCGCGTGAAAGCGTTCTACGGCAATTTCGGCGTGCTGGTGCGGGCGCTGGCGTACATCCTGGCTCACGGCGGACCGGGATTGCGCAATGCCACCATGGACGCGGTGCTCAACGCGGTTTACATCCGCAAGCGCCTGGAGCCTTACTTCGATCTGCCATATTCATCGCCCAACATGCACGAAGTGGTGTTCAGCGATGACCGGCAGGCGAAACTCGGCGTGCGCACCGGCGATCTGGCGAAGCGCTTGATCGACTACGGATTCCATCCTTATACTGTGAGCTTCCCGCTGATCGTCCACGGCGCCCTGATGATCGAGCCCACCGAGACGGAGAGCAAAGTGGAGATCGACCAGTTTATTCAGGCCATGATCTCGATTGCCAAAGAGGTGGAGAGCGATCCGCAAATGGTGAAGGGCGCCCCCTACAATACCAGGACCAGCAAGGTGGACGAAGTGGCCGCCGCGCGCAAGCCGGTGCTGCGATGGAAACCTCCACTTTAGCGGCCGGACCGGGACGCGCCAGGCGCGGACGCGATCTCCTGCTGGTCGCCGTTTTCACGATTGCTCTGCATGCGCCGTTCCTCACGCAACCGGTGCAGGGCGACGAAGTGACCTATCTTGATATCGCCCGCCACGCGCTTCGCCAGCCGCTCACGCCGCTAAATTTTCAATACGTGTTTCAAGGCCGGAGGGTGGATGCGTCCGGCCACCCGCATCCGCCCCTCAACGGCTACCTGCTGGCACTCGCCTGGACGCTGCGCGGCCATTTTTCGGTGCTCTTCTTCCACGCCTTCTACCTGCTGTTCGCCCTCGGAGCCGCCGTCGCGGGGTATGCGCTGGCGGCCCGTTTCACGCCGCAACCGCTCTGGGGCGCGCTGCTGTTGGCGGCGTCTCCCATTGTCCAGGTCAATGCCAACACGCTGGCGTCGCCGGAATCGCCCGCACTCGCCTTTCTGCTGGCAGGCGCGGCGGCTTTTTTCTGGCGCCGGTTCGGGATTGCCGCCGTTGCCTTGACCATGGCCGGCATGACCGAGCTTCAAGCTCTGGCGCTGCCGCCGATTCTGTTGCTTGAATACGTTTTCAAGCGCGAGCGTCCGCCCCGTGCCGCCTGGCTTGCGCTGGCCGCGCCCTTTATGGGACTGGCCGCATGGGAGGCGCTGCAATGGGGCCTGACGCATCGTTTCCCCGGAGCCGTGCTCTTGGGGTACGCGCAGTCCGGCAGCTTCAGCGGGCTGGGCCTGAAAGCCGCAAGCGCTATGGCCCTGCTCGGACACCTCGGCGTTCTGGTGACGCCGTCACCGCTCGCGCGGCGACGCCTGTGGACCCTGGTGCCCGGCCTTCTGGCCGCCATTCTGGCCAGTGGTTACTTATGGTGGGAGCGCGCCCTGCTGCTGGCAGCCGTGGCTCTCGGTGCCAATGCCCTGCTCTGGCTGTGGGAATGCCGCCGGCGCAACGCCGTGCTCGCCGCCTGGTGTCTTCTGTATTTCGGCTTTGCGGCTCTGGTATTCTTCGCCGGCGCCGCCCGCTATCTGCTGCCGCTGGCAGCGCCGATGGTGCTGCTGTTCGTGCTCCAGTTTCAGGAGCGGCCCCGCTGGCTCGCACTGGCGCTGGGCGTGAATGTCGTGCTGGGCCTGAGTATCTCGTTCGCCGCTTATGAATTTTCGCGCATTTACGCCGAGGTTCCATCCCCTCCCGGCCCTTCGTTCCTGGTGAACGGCGACTGGGGCTTCCGTTATTACATGCTGGCCCACGGCGGGCGGGTGCTCGAAACCACCAGCATACCCCGGCCTGGCGAGTGGATTGTCTCTTCCGCGCTTTCGCTCGCCGGAAACTATGACAGCCTTGCCGAAGAAACCGCCGTGCCGCTGCGCTTTGCCGACGTGCAGGTGCGCACCCCGCTGCGACTGATCGATCGCTACGCCCACTCGGGATTTTCCAGCGCATCCTCCGGACTGCTCCCGTTCTCCTTCTCGAATCGCCCGCTGGACCGGATCGCCTACGCCCGTACCTCGCAGTTCCTCGACCTGCCGGCCGCCTGGACGCCCACTCAGTTCTCCGGTCACCTGGTCTACCTGCCCGCTCCGGGCGCCTCCGTTACCTTGCCTCTCGGCTCTCAGGGCGCCCTTCACTTCGCACTATTCGCTCGTGGTAATGGGCCGGTGACATTCCGCATCAGCCTCCCGTCGGGTCAAGCGATCTTCGAGAAAACGGTGCAAGTGGCCGGCGACCTGTGGGAGGTTCACCAGCAGCCCGTGGCCGGAATCCGCGAAGCCGTATTGTCGGTTACCTCCGCGGCACCGGTGCGCGCCGGATGGGGAGACCTGGTCTCCGATTCGGATCTGCCGGCCGCCGTGCCGCCGGAGCCGCGCCCAAAGCTGTCGTACTTGAAGATGGGCGACATTCGCTGCCGGCCGCAACTGCTCTCCGGCTGGTACAACATCGAGGAAGGCGCCTGGCGCTGGATGGCGAAAGAGGCGGAGGCGGTGGTGCGCGCGCCGTCAGGATCCTCTTCGGAGTTCGCTTTGCAGCTTTTCTTTCCACCGGATTACATGGAGCGTGCCGGTGGTCCGGTAACCGTCTCCGTCACGCTGGATGGCAAACCACTGGCCAAAGAGACCTACGTCCGGCCCGGCGGATATCGCATGTCGGCCGTGGCGCCGCGCAACCGTTCGACCTCTCCGGAGGCGACCGTCGGCATCCGATTGAACCGCGCGCTGCCGCCTTCGGGCGCCGAGCGGCGCGAGTTGGGTGCGGTGGTATCGGCGCTGGGTTTCCTGGAGGGAAAGTAAAGTGGCGAGTTTTTAGTATCCTGAACTGAGGGAGATCGAAACATGGGATGCGGTAGCGGCGGAAGCGGAATCAATCAGATTAGCAATGCCATCAGGCCTGGGGCGCATAAGGTCTTTTGCGTGAAGTTCCAGCGTGACATGGAGGGGCTTGACGAAATCCCGTTCGAGGGCCATCCACTCGGCCAGAAGATCTACGACAGCGTTTCCAAGGAAGCCTGGAAAATGTGGGTGGAGCACATGAAGATGCTCATGAATGAGTATCGGCTCAACCTGGGCACCAAGGAAGCGCAGGAATTCCTGATACAGCAGATGGACAGTTATTTCTTCGGCGAAGGCGCGGCGCTCCCCCCGGACTTTGTTCCGCCCCGCGCAAAGGCATAAAGGGCGAAGGCATAAAGCTAAGACGAAGGCATAAAGGTCGGCAGCGCGGTGGCGATGTGGAAGCGCAACTCCACGTGCGCCCGCCGCAACGCGGCATCCACCGTTTCGGCGGAATCTCCTCGCGCGAAAATGAATCCCAGGTAGCTTGATCCCTCAGGCAGCGGCAGTAAGCGTTGCCCTTCCTTCGCCGTGATCACCACGTCTTCGATCCAGGGCACAGCGGCAGCGCGATCCGTGCCTTCCACCGATTCGTAAATGCCGTCTTTGGGGATGGGGATCATCATGACCCCGGAGGCCGGGCCTTCCAGGCGCGCCCGGGAAACGTCTTCGCCCAGGGCATGGCGCAGGATGAGTTCTTCGAGTGACATGATATGTGTGTCCGAACGGAACCGCAACGCACGCGCGCACAGGCCGCCGATGGGGCGCGCCGCGGCTTCCAGCATCCATGCTCCCTCCGAGTTGTAGCGCAATTCGGCATGCACGGGGCCGTCGCGCAATTCAAGCGCGTTGACCGCGCGCGCGGTGGTCTCGATCAGAGCCTGTTGCACTTCCGCCGGCTCGCGGGAGGGCGTCACGTAGATGGTTTCTTCGAAGAACGGCCCTTCCATCGCGTCGGGCTTGTCGAAGATGGCGAGTGGCTGGAGTCGGCCGCCCGTGACCAGACCTTCGATGGCGAACTCACGTCCTGGAATATAGCTTTCCACTTGCAGATGATGTTCGCCGATATTTTTGACGCGCTCAAAAGCCGCGACGAATTCCGTTGGGTTGTTCGCCCGGATCACGCCTCTACTGCCGGCCAGGTCGAGCGGTTTGAGAACGCACGGGTACTGCGCGCATTCCGCCAGCGCCCGCGGATCGTCAGTCAGCCTGGCGCGGAAGAACTGAGGCACGCGCAGCCCGGCGGCCTGGTAAAATTGGCGCGCCAGAAATTTGTCGCGGCAGGCGCGCGCGGCAGCCGGTGGATGGAACGGGATGCCGGCCATCCACGCGGCTTCCGCGGCCAGCACGGCGGGTTGGTCGCCGACCGCGGCCACGGCGTCGAAGCGCATGCCGCGGAGGGTATCGAGCGACTCCCGGATGCGGTCGAATTTCACGGCGATGGCGCGGTCGCCCCAAGGGTCTTCCAGCACGTGGCAGCGGTCCGTGGCCAGGGTGAAGTCGACACCCAGGCGCCGCGCGGCGTCGGCAAAAACGCGAATCTGGTATCCCGTGGTGGCGGCAAAGAGAAGCAGGTGTTTCGGCACTGATTCCATTTTCGCGCACTTCTGGCGCCCCGTTCTCAACCCTGCGCCTCGGGTCCCACCCCGACACGCATAGCCCGCGCCCCCATCCACAAGATTCCCGCCAGCACCACCGACACCGCCGGGATCGCATACATCGCCTGGTGCAGGCCAATCGCTCTTGACGCCTCGGTGACTACCGCCGACTCCGACGCTCGCGCCGCTTCCCACGCGAAATGGTCGCTCAGCCTGCCGGTGATCAGCGGTCCCCACGAAGCCCCGCCCAGGTACGTCACCACAAAGTACGCCGCCATAGCCGTGCCGCGCAGCCCGGGGGCCACTATATCCTGGATCGAGGAGTACACCAAGCCGTAATACATCTGGAGCAAGCCGTAAGCCGCCATCAGCAGCGGAACGGCCGCCGCAGCACGGCCCGGGGGCAACTGAATCGCGACGAATGCCGGCAGAGCGGCGATGAGTGCCGCGCCCGCTGCCAACAGCATGCGGCCATTGTGACGCGTGCCAATGATGCGGTCGCCCCAGACCCCCGCCGCGATGCCTCCCAGAATTCCGGATGCCCCCGACCCAATGCCCGTCCAAACGCCCGCCTGCGCCACCGAAAGCCCGTGGACCCGGGTCAGAAACGCCGGCAGAAAAGTGGAGAAACTGTACAACGCGAAGTTGACCAGCGCCCCCGAGACCGCAATCCACCACAGGGCTGGGATTCTCATCAAACCGCGCAGTCCAGGCCCCAGGCCATCGGCGCCACTGTTTGAACGCACCGGCGGGTTCAAACACAACACCGCCGGTACCAGCACCAACCCCGGCGCCGCCGCCAGCATCAACGCCACGCGCCAGCCGTGAGCCTGCGCCACCGGTCCGCTGATGGCCGAACTCAGCATGATTCCCACCGGCACCGCCATCATGAATCCGGCCATGGCGCGCGCGCGCTGCCGCTCGGTTACCAGGTCGCCGATCCAACTGGCAGCTACCGGCGTGCATACCGCTTCCCCGATCCCCACACCCAACCGAGTCACCAGCAGCATGGCGTAGCTCACCGCCACCCCGCCCAGGGCCGTGAGTCCCGTCCAAGCCGCGATACCAAGGGCCAGCAGCGGCTTGCGGCGGGCCGTGTCCGCCAGCCTTCCCAGCGGCAGGCCGGCCAGGGCAAAGACCACGGTGAACATGGTCACCAGGCCCCCCAGTTGGGTGTCGGTAAGTTGGAATTCGTGACGCAGCGGTTCCAGGACGGCGCCGAGAGCCTGACGGTCGTAGAAATTGAGGACGTTAACCAGGAAGAGAACGGCCAGTGCCGGCCCGGCCGCTGGAGACTTCACTCAGGCGCCATGCTATCACATCGTGACGCGCAATCCCTGAAGCGGAACCGTCATACACTGGGAAGGAGGATTTGGGAATGACAGCTTCTCCGCCGGCTGCGACGGTGAAGGACAACCGCGAAAAACTTCTGGAGCGCGCGATGTCGCGCTACCGGTATTCCGGGGACGCCCTGATTGAGGTGCTCCACACCGCCCAGGAACTTTACGGCTTTCTTCCGCCGCCGCTCCTGAAAACGATCGCACGCAAGCTCCGGCTTCCGCCGAGCCGCGTTCTTGGCGTGGCGACCTTTTACCACTTCTTCTCGCTCAAGCCGAAAGCCCCACACACATTCGTGGTGTGCCTCGGCACTGCCTGCTACGTTGCGGGCGCGCTCGGCCTGGTGGAAACGCTCAACCGGCGTTGCGCCAAACCCGAGAACAGCGGCGTCAGGAACGACGTCAGTGTGCAGTCCGCCCGCTGCATCGGTTCCTGCGGTCTGGCGCCGGCGGTGATCTTCGACGGCAAGGTTCTGGCTCGCGTGACCCGGCAACTCATCGGCGCGGAACTGGAAGGAATCGGTGTGAAATGACCGTCGAAGAGCTGTACGGCAAACAAGCCGAAGAACTCGAGCGCCAACAAGCGTTGAAGAATCGAATCATGTGCTGCAGCGCGGCCGGATGCCTCTCCTGCGGCGCCGACGGATTGCGTCAAGCCATTTCCGCCGAGATCGCCGCGCAGGGCCGCCAGGCCGAAATCGAGCTCTGCGGTACCGGATGCCTGGGCATGTGCAGCCGCGGGCCCCTGGTTCTGAGCGCCGCGGACAATCGCTTGTACGGCAACGTGACGCCCGCCGACGCGGCCTCATTGGTGAGCGCCAATCCCAGCGGCAAACCCACCCTGCCCGATCGCGCCATCGATCTCGATGCTCCGTTCTTTTCGAAACAGATGCGCATCGTGCTCGCCAACAGCGGCCGCGTCGATCCGGAGAAACTCGCCGACTACATCGCCGCCGGCGGCTATCAGGCACTTGGCAAAGCGCTCACAGCCATGTCGCCGCGCGAAGTCATCGAAGAGGTGAAAAAGAGCGGCCTTCGCGGCCGTGGCGGCGCAGGCTACCCTACCGGCCTCAAATGGGATCTGGTGATGAAACAGATCCCGCAGGTCAAGTACGTGGTATGCAACGCGGACGAAGGCGACCCCGGCGCGTTCATGGATCGCAGCGTGCTGGAAGGGGATCCGCATCGCGTGCTGGAAGGCATGGCGATCGCCGGCTTCGCGGTTGGCGCCCAGCAAGGCTACATCTACGTTCGCGGCGAGTATGGCCTGGCGATCCAGCGCCTGCAGACCGCGATCAAACAAGCGGAGCGCGAGCGTCTCCTGGGCCACCGGATTCTCGAAAGCGGCTTTCAGTTCCGCATCGACCTCCGTGTGGGCGCGGGCGCCTTTGTGTGCGGTGAAGAGACCGCGCTGATCGCCAGCATCGAAGGCAAGCGCGGCCAGCCGCGCCAACGCCCGCCGTATCCTCCGGAGAGCGGCTTGTGGGGCGCGCCCACTCTGATCAACAACGTGGAGACCTTCGCCAACATTGCGCCTATCGTTCAGAATGGCGGCGATTGGTTCGCTTCCGTGGGCACGGCGTCCAGCAAAGGAACCAAGGTCTTCGCGCTCGCGGGCAAGATCGCTAACACCGGATTGATCGAAGTCCCCATGGGCACCACGCTGCGCACGATCCTGTTCGATATCGGCGGCGGCATTCCCGCGGGCAAGTTCAAAGCCGCACAAACCGGCGGTCCCTCGGGAGGCTGCATCCCGGAGCAGTTTCTGGACGCGCCGGTCGACTACGAATCGCTGGCGAAGATCGGCTCCATCATGGGGTCGGGCGGTTTGATCGTCATGGACGACTCTTCCTGTATGGTCGATGTGGCCCGCTTCTTCATGGAGTTCTGCATGGACGAGAGCTGCGGCAAATGCATTCCGTGCCGCGCAGGCACCGTGCAGATGCACGATATCCTGCATCGCATGACTCGCGGCCAGGCGACCGAAGACGACATGCAGATGCTCGAGACGCTCTCCGAATTGCTGCGCGAGACCAGCCTTTGCGGCCTGGGGCAAACCGCTCCCAACCCCGTGATGAGCACCTTGAAGTATTTCCGCCACGAGTACGAAGCGCACATCCGCGACCGCCGATGTCCGGCCGGGCATTGTCAAATAGAAAGCCAACTGGAGGGGGCAATGGCATGAGCGTCAAAACGCTCGAGATCGATGGCAAGATGCTGACTGGCATGGCCGGCGACACGATTTTCGCCGTGGCGTGGGACCACGGCATTCAGATTCCGCGTCTGTGCCACGTGGGCGGGCTCAGCGACGTGGGCGCCTGCCGCCTTTGCCTGGTGGAGGTCGAGGGGCAGAAAAGATTGCAGGCCTCCTGCCTCACTCCCGTCGAGGAAGGCATGGTGGTTCGAACCTCCACTCCGAAACTGGAGTCTCATCGCAAGCTGATTGTCGAACTGCTGCTGGCCGAACGGAACCACGTCTGCTCGGTCTGCGTGATGAACGGCGGGTGCGAGTTGCAAGACCTGGCGGCATCCCACGGCGTCGATCACGTGCGCCTGCGCTATCAGTTCCCATCGCTCCCGGTCGACACCAGCCATGAACGCTTCGGCATCGACCACAACCGCTGCATCTTATGTACGCGCTGCGTCCGCGTCTGCGATGAAGTGGAGGGCGCGCACACGTGGGACGTTTGCGGACGCGGCACAACATCGCTGATTATTTCCGATCTGGGCGAGCCCTGGGGCCAATCCGACACGTGCACAAGCTGCGGCAAATGCGTCCAGGTGTGTCCCACCGGCGCGCTTTTTGCGAAAGGCAAGAGCGTCGCCGAAATGCGCAAGGATCGCGGTTTCCTGAAGTACATTGTGACCGCGCGGGAGAAAAAGCAATGGATCGGTTAACCGGCAAGCCGCGCCTCGCAACCGTTTGGCTGGGCGGCTGCTCCGGCTGTCACATGTCCTTCCTCGATCTCGATGAGCGGCTGATCGACCTGGCCGGCCGTGTGGAGTTTTGCGCCTCGCCGTTCACCGACTACAAGGACTTCCCCGAAGCGGACATTACGCTGGTGGAAGGCGCCGTCGCCAACAGCGAACATCTGTCGCACATCCGCAGCGTTCGCGAGCGCACCAGAATTCTGGTGTCGTTCGGCGATTGCGCCGTCACTGGAAACGTCACCGCGCTTCGCAACCTGTTCAGTGTGGAAGACGTGCTCGATCGCGCCTACCGCGAGAATTCGACGGTCGTGATCGGCATCCCCTGTGGAAACGCTATCCTGCCGCAGCTCCTGCCTCGCGTGCGCCCCGTCCACGAAGTGGTGAAGGTGGATCATTTTCTACCCGGCTGCCCGCCATCCGCCGACACCATCCACGCGTTTTTGATGGACCTGCTGGACGGACGCACGCCGTCAACCGAGGGGCGGAGGTTCGGATAATGGCCCAACGCATCGTCATTCATCCCGTCACGCGCATCGAAGGCCACGCCAAGATTTCGATCTACGTGGACGACGCCGGCGAAGTGAGCTCCGCGCAATTTCACGTCACCGAATTCCGCGGCTTCGAAAAGATCTGCGAAGGACGCCCGTTTCACGAGATGCCGGGCCTGATGTCGCGCGTCTGCGGCATCTGTCCGGTGAGCCACGTGCTCGCAAGCTCAAAGGCCGGAGATCGCCTGCTCGGAGTGGAAGTGCCGCCGGCGGCCGTGAAGCAGCGCCGCCTGGTCAACTACGCCCAGGTGTTGCAATCGCACGCGCTAAGCTTTTTCCATCTCTCGGCGCCGGACCTTTTGCTGGGCATGGATTCGCCGCCCGAAAAGCGGAACATCTTTGGGCTGCTGGAACGCGATCCCGATTTCGCGCGCCGCGGCATCCGGCTCCGCCAGTTCGGTCAGCGGATCATCGAGCTTGCGGGGGGCAAGCGCATTCATCCCGCGTGGGGTGTGCCGGGCGGTGTGTTGCACGCGATCGGAACCGCCCAGCGCGACGAAATCCTGACGTGGATTCCCGAAGCGCTGGAGTCGATGGACGTGGCGATCGCGCGCCTCAAGCCGGTGCTCGATTCGCTGCCGCAGGAGATCGAGCACATGGGCAACTTCCCCACGTTGTTCCTGGCCACGGTGACGCCGGAGGGCGCGCTCGAATATTACGACGGCGCGATCCGCATCGTCGATGCCGAAGGAAACATCGTCGCCGATAGCCTGGACCCTCAGCGTTACGCCACCTTCCTCGGCGAAGCCAGCGAGGAATGGTCGTACGTCAAATTTCCGTACTACAAGCCTCTCGGCTACCCGGGCGGCAAGTATCGCGTCGGACCTCTGGCGCGTCTCAACGTGGCGCAGTCCGCCGGCACTCCGCGCGCGGATCGCGAAATGCGCGAGTTCAAGCAGCGCGCCAAAGGAGCCGTGTGCCAGTCGTTCCACTACCACCTCGCGCGTTTGATCGAGATGCTGCATTCCATCGAGCGCATCCAGGAGCTGATGGAAGATCCCGAAATTCTCAGCGAAGACATCCGTGCGAAAGCGCTGCTGAACCGGCTTGAAGGAATCGGATCGTGCGAAGCGCCGCGCGGCACGTTGTTCCATCACTACCAGGTGGATTCCGACGGCCTCGTGAAGAAAGCCAATCTGCTGATCGCAACCGCGCAGAATAATCTCGCGATGAACATGGCCGTGGAGCAAACGGCTCGGCGCTTCGTCTCTCCGCGATCGATCGGCGAAGGCATGCTGAACCGCGTCGAGGCGGCCATTCGCTGCTTCGATCCGTGCCTCTCTTGCTCCACGCACGCGATTGGCCAGATGCCGCTCATCGTCGAACTGCGAAACCACGCGGGCGATTTGCTGCATCGCCTGGAACGGAGCTAACGGTGCGGACTCTGTGCATCGCGATAGGCAATCCGCTGCGAGGCGACGACGGCGTGGCGCATCGCGTGTTGGATCTGCTCCCACCCGCTATGGGCGTCGCATTTCTTCGCGCCCAGCAACTGCTGCCGGAGCTTTCGGAGGAGATCGCGCGCGCTCAGAACGTCATCTTTATCGATGCGGACGTCAACGCCGGCCCTCCGCGTATCGAGCAAATCGCCCCGCGGGAACTGCGCGGCTCGCCGCTCACTCACGCCATGAGTCCTGAAGAAGCAGTCTGCCTCGCCGCTCGACTTTTCGGATTCAATGGAGCGGCATTCGTCTGCCATGTGCCGGGAATCGATTTCGATCCCGGCGAAGGACTGTCGGCCGAGGCGGAAGCCAACGCGCATCGCGCAACAGAAATAATCGGCGGCCTGTACATTGCGCCGCTAGCCGCAACGCCCGAAGTCTAGTGAAGAACACGGGCCAGGAGGCCTGTACTGCTGCCATGCCGCGCTCCAACATCGCAATTATCGGCGCCCCGCTCGACCTTGGCCAGGACCGCCGCGGCGTGGATATGGGCCCTTCGGCCCTGCGGGTCGCCGGCCTGAACGCGCGCGTGGCATCGCTCGGCTACGTGGTGGAGGACCTGGGCAACGTACACGTGGAACAGGCCGAGGCCTGGCCCGAAGGCGACGCAAATGCCAAGTACCTGGCGCAGATCGCGGCCGTCTGCGATGCCGTTGCCGTGCGCGTGGACGATGCGCTCCGGCGCGGCCGCGTTCCCCTGGTGCTGGGGGGCGACCACTCCGTGGCGGTGGGCACGGTCAGCGGCGTGGCGCGCCATTTTCGGGCCCTGAACCAAACCATCGGGCTGATTTGGCTGGATGCCCATGCCGACATGAATACGCCGGAGAGCAGCCCCAGCGGCAATATCCATGGCATGCCGCTGGCCTGCATTCTGGGAATGGGACCCGCGGCGTTGGCGGATCTCGCCCGATTCCGGCCCATGGTGGCCTCTCAAAACGCCGTGATCGTGGGACTGCGCGACGTAGACCAGTTGGAGAAACCGCAGGTGCGCGAGTCCGGCATCCGGGCCTTCACCATGCGCCACATCGACGAGCGCGGCCTGCGCACCGTGATGGAGGAAGCCATTCGGCTGGCCTCGGATGGCACTGCCGGCTTTCATGTATCGCTCGACCTCGATTTCGTGGACCCCAAGGATGCACCCGGCGTCGGCACACCCGTTCGCGGCGGCGCGACTTACCGCGAGGCGCATTTGGCAATGGATATGATATGCGATTCGCGGCGCATGTTCTCGATGGAAGTGGTGGAGGTGAACCCCGTGATCGACGAGGCAAACCGCACGGCCGATCTCGCCGTCGAACTGATCATGTCCGGATTGGGAAAACGAATTCTATGAGATTACGAGTAGCTGTGGTTTATGGCGGACGCACGGGCGAACACGAAGTGTCCATCCGGTCGGCCAAAGCCATCATGGCCGGCATGGACCCCGCCAAGTACGAGATAATCGAGTACTTCATCGACCAGCAGGGCAAATGGG